>JGI12316J15310_10000194_pt11 | contig 41537 bp, 36 predicted proteins | sample MarCyaLeptolynsp_FD_15310 | JGI IMG/M metagenome (IMG submission 15310)
GCCATAGATATCGACCGCATGCATGTCGAAGGCCTGCTCGATTTCGGTGCGCATGGCATTGGTCCAGGGCTCGGCGCCGAAAATCCCGACCTGCAGCGACGTCTCGCGCGGGTCGATGCCCTTGGCGCGGAAGGCGTCCAGGATCGCCAGCGAGTAGGACGGCGTAACCATGATGATCTCGGGCTTGAAGTCCAGGATCAGGCTGACCTGGCGTTCCGTCATGCCGCCGGAGACGGGGATGACGCAGCAGCCGAGTTTTTCGGCCCCGTAATGGGCGCCGAGACCGCCGGTGAACAGACCGTAGCCATAGGAAATGTGCGCCTTCATGCCGGGCCTGCCGCCGGAGGCGCGAATCGAGCGCGCCGCGACGTCGGCCCACATGTCGATATCGCCCTGTGTGTATCCGACGACGGTCGGTTTGCCGGTGGTTCCGGACGACGCGTGGACCCGCGCCAGCCTGTCCTGGGGCACGGCAAACAGTCCGAACGGATAATTGTCGCGCAGATCCGTCTTCACGGTGAACGGAAACAGCGCCAGGTCCTTCAGGGATTTCAGATCGTCGGGATGCACGCCCCTGTCGTCGAAGGCCTTCTTGTAGTGGGGCACATGGGCATAGACATTGTGCAGGGTTGCCTTCAGGCGTTCGAGCTGCAGGGCCTGGATTTCATCGGTGGAGGCAATTTCGATCGGGTCGAGATCCGCCTTGCGGGGGGTGAGGTCCAGCATGTCAGGAAGTCTCCGGATCTTTCGGGGTGATTGAGGTGGATGCGCCCAGATGGGTGCCCTTGACCGTGCGGGAATGTCCGCGGAATTCGGCAACGGTCTCGCCAGCCTGGTTGCGCACCGTGACATCATAGATCCCGGACCGGGATTCGCGCCAGCGCTCGCGCGCGGTCGCGGTCAGCCGGTCGCCGGACAGGGCCGGTTTCAGAAAGGACACCTGGCAATGTTGCGCCACGGCGCGCTGATCGTAGGAATTGCAGGAAAAGGCGAAGGCGGAATCCGCCAACGTAAAGATGAAGCCGCCATGGCAGGTCTTGTGCCCGTTGGTCATTGCATCGGTGACCAGCATCGACAGGACGGCTTCGCCGGGGGCGATCCGGTCGAGCGACATGCCAAGCGCGTTCGAGGCATTGTCCTCAGCGATCATGACGCGGGCGCAGGCCTCGGCAATGTCCTGAGCAGTTGGTGCCTGGGCCGGCTCCTCGGCCACTGGACTGTCCGCGTCGTTCATTTGGGCGGTTTTCCGGTGAATTTGGGCGCGCGCTTGTTCATGAATGCGGAAACGCCTTCGGCATAATCCTGGGAAGTGCCGGCACGGCGCTGGAAATCCCGTTCCAGATCCAGTTGTTCGTCCAGGTTGTTCGACAGCGAGGCGTCGAGGATCCTCTTTGTCTGCGCCAGCCCGAAGGTCGGCTGGGTCGCCAGATGAGCGGCCAGCGCGTCCGCTTCCTCCATCAGCTTGTCGTCGTCGACAACCTTCCAGATCAGGCCCCATTGCTCCGCCCGCTCGGCCGACAGCGGTTCGGCCAGCATGGCAAGACCGCGGGCGCGGGCGGGACCGATCAGACGCGGCAGCGCATAGGTGCCGCCGGCATCCGGCACCAGTCCGAGTTTGGCAAAGGCCTGAATGAACTTGGCGGATCGCGCCGCAAGCACAATGTCACAGGCCAGTGCGATGTTGGCGCCCGCTCCCGCGGCAACGCCATTGACCGCACAGATGACCGGCATCGGCAAGGCACGCAGTCTGCGGACAAGCGGATTGTAGAATTGCTCCAGCGTGCTGCCGAGATCGGGAGGAGGGGAATCCGGGTCGGCCTGTACGCGGTCGCCAAGATCCTGTCCGGCGCAGAACCCTCGACCTGCACCGGTGATCAGCAAGGCGCGACACTGATCGCTGGCCTCGACGCGATCCAGCGCCTCGCGCAATTCCCCATGCATGGCTTCATTGAAAGTATTGAGTTTTTCCGGGCGATTGAGGATCACGCGTGTATGTCCGGCTTCTTCTTCGACCAGAATCGATCCTGTCATTCCGAATTCCTCTGAGGCTGTGCCCGGCAATTCCGGCAGGGGCGCGCCAAGTCATGTCACGATTGCCGTTCCGGTATAATTTGCCGACGCGCCGACGGTCAAGCCATGGCGACGGGGTGCCCGGCCCGCGAACCGCTGCAGGCACACGATATCGGATTTCGCGCCGTACACTGTTCATGTCTGTCCACAGGAAACATCAGGCAGTCCGATAGGCTTTCGGGATCGGCAGTCACGAATTGCAAGGCGGGCGGGGACCGGGATGCGCGCTGGGCTGCATTGAGGGAGTTACGGACAGAATTGGCCATTTTCCGGCATCGTGTCCGCAGGCGATTAGCGACCGTGGTGCGTATCCCGACGATCAGAGGTTTTCGATGATTGCGATCAGTTTTTCCGAATGGTGACGGCGCAAATAAAATTCGGCGTTTACAATCCCGAATGGTCTGTCTAGCGTTAGGGTCAACAACAAACGGGTTCTGAACCCGGAGCGTGGCGAAATCGTTTGTGCGGCACTCCAGGTTACCGAACCGGAACTACATGGAGGGCGAACGCGTGCATCCGGTCCTAGCAACCGTGATTCAGCGGCTGAGTCTGGGATTGCTGACACTCTTCTTTGTGTCGGTGATCATTTTCAGCGCGATTGAATTCCTGCCTGGCGATTTTGGTCAGGCTATACTTGGGCAAGCCGCAACCGCGGAAACCGTTGCCGCGTTTCGAAAGGAACTTGGGCTCGATCTTCCGGCCTATGTCCGATATTTCGACTGGATCACCGCAGCGCTGCAAGGCGATCTGGGGACGTCGTTTTCCGGACGCGGTGCTTCGGGAGGAGATGACCGGTCGCGGGCTGTGGTCGAACTGATCGGACCGCGCCTTTGGAACACATTGTTCCTGGCCGGTATGACAGCGATTATCGCAGTGCCGCTGGCGCTGTTCCTCGGTGTCACGGCAGCGCTCTACAGAAACTCGATCTACGACCGCTCGGTCAACGCCGCAACGCTGACCACAATTTCGTTTCCGGAATTCTTCGTTGCCTACCTGCTGATCCTGTTCCTGGCTTCGCTTTATCCGGTGTTTCCTTCTCTTGCCAATGTCAGTGCGGACACGCCGCTTGGCGAACGGATCTACCGATCGGCCCTGCCGGCCCTGACCCTGACCCTGGTCATTGTCGCGCACATGATGCGCATGACCCGGGCCGCCATCATCAACCTCCTGGCCAGCCCCTACATTGAAATGGCGCAGCTCAAGGGCGTGTCGAAGATGAACGTGATCCTGCATCACGCGCTGCCGAATGCCTGGGCGCCGATCGTGAACGTGATCGCCTTCAACCTGGCCTATCTGGTGGTTGGCGTGGTCGTTGTCGAGGTGGTGTTCGTCTATCCCGGCGTCGGTCAGCTGATGGTCGATGCGGTGACCTCGCGCGACATTCCGGTGGTGCAGGCCTGCGCCCTGATATTCGCAGCCACCTACATTCTCCTCAATCTGATGGCGGACATCATTTCCATCATCACCAATCCAAGATTGTTGCACCCGAGATGACAGATTCAGATCAAACCTACTCCGCAGCCGGTGAGGTCGGTCAGGTCCGTGCCCGCCGCACCATGGGTCAGCGAATCTGGCTGGGTCTCAAGAAGGCGCCGATTACAGCCTGGTTCGGCATGATCGTGATCAGTTTCTACTTTATCCTGGCAGTGTTCGCGCCTCTGATCGCGCCCTACGGCGAAGCCCAGGTGTTTCCGCAGCCCTTCGCTCCCTGGGGAGGCGACTATGTCTTCGGAACCGATCAGCTTGGCCGGGATGTTCTCACCCGACTGATCTACGGTGCGAGAAACACGGTCGGCATCGCAGTGGCGACGACGTTCCTGTCCTTCCTCATCGGAGGCGGGTTCGGGCTCGCCGCCGCGATCAGCCGCGGCTGGGTCGATCAGATCCTGAGCCGTTTCATCGACGTGCTCATGGCTATTCCAAGCCTGATCTTCGCCCTTATGCTGCTTTCGATTTTCGGCTCCAACGTCATCAACCTGATCATCATTATCGCGGTTCTGGATGCGACCCGCGTGTTCCGTCTGACGCGGGCGGTCGCGATGAACGTGGTGGTCATGGATTTTGTCGAAGCTGCGAAACTGCGCGGCGAGGGGCTGGGTTGGGTCATGCGGCGGGAAATCCTGCCGAACATCCTGCCGCCACTCGTCGCGGAATTCGGATTGCGGTTCTGCTTCGTGTTCCTGACGATTGCGGCCCTGTCCTTCCTTGGCGTCGGCATTCAGCCTCCCACGGCGGACTGGGGTTCCATGGTGCGCGAAAACGCGTCCCTCATCCAGTTTGCCCAGTACGATATCACGGCTGCATTGACGCCGCTGCTTCCGGCGGCCGCCATCGCCCTGTTGACCGTTGCCGTCAACTTCGTTGTCGACTGGTTCCTGCACAAAACAAGCGGATTGCGTGATGAGCACTGATAACAACAAAAACGGCGCCAAGGGCGATCTGCTCCTGGACATGCGCGACATCCGCATTGACGGGTTCAGCGACGAGCGGTGGCACGAGATCGTCAAGGGTGTCGATCTCAAGCTGCACCGCGGCGAGGTCATGGGGCTGATCGGGGAATCCGGCGCCGGCAAGTCGACGCTCGGCCTTGCCGCTATGGGCTTTGCCCGTCCGGGCTGCAAGATTTCCAGCGGCTCGATTACCTTTGACGGCATCGATCTGATGGCGGCGAGCGAAGCGGAAAAGCGCCTGTTGCGCGGATCCCGCATTGCCTATGTGGCCCAGTCCGCCGCGGCGTCGTTCAATCCGGCCCACAAGCTGATCGATCAGGCGATTGAATCATCGATACGGCACGGTCTGAAACCGATCGAAGAATCGAAAGACAATGCGCGGGCCCTTTTCCGGGCGATGCAATTGCCGGATCCCGATCACATCGGAGATCGGTATCCGCACCAGGTTTCCGGCGGTCAGTTGCAGCGGGCAATGACGGCCATGGCGATGGCCTCGCAGCCCGACCTGATCATTTTCGACGAACCGACAACGGCGCTTGACGTGACCACACAGGTGGAAGTGCTGGCGGCGATCCGCGAAGTCGTGGAAAAGTTCAATACGGCGGCGATCTACATCACCCACGACCTGGCGGTCGTGGCGCAGATGGCGGACGTGATCAAGGTGTTGCGCTATGGCGAGACCATGGAGGATGCCGACACAAGAAAGATGCTGACCGAGCCGGAACATGCCTACACCAAATCCCTGTGGGCGGTGCGCTCGATCGAAAAAAAGGCCGAGACATCGGACGATGCGATCCTGCGGATCGAAAATGTCGATGCCGCCTACGGCACGGTCAAGGTGTTGAAAGATGTTTCGATTGCGGTGCCGCGCGGTTCGACGGTGGCCGTGGTTGGCGAATCCGGTTCCGGCAAATCGACAACGGCGCGGGTGATCACCGGTCTGCTGCCGCCGTCGAAAGGCAAGGTGGTCTTCAACGGAGAGGAACTGCCACCGGCTCTGAAGGGGCGCAGTATCGATCAGCTCCGGCGGATCCAGATGATCTACCAGATGGCGGACACGGCGATGAATCCCCGGCACACGGTGCGCGACATTATCGGGCGGCCGCTGGAATTTTATCTCGGATTGCGCGGACGCGCCTGCGACGACCGGGTTGTGGAACTCCTGAAGATGATCGAACTCGACGAGAGTTTCATCGATCGCCTCCCAGGCGAACTTTCCGGCGGTCAGAAACAGCGGGTCTGCATTGCCCGCGCGCTGGCGGCGGAACCGGAACTGATCATTTGCGACGAGGTGACATCGGCGCTTGACCAGATCGTTCAGGAAGGAATTCTGAAGCTGCTCCTGCGATTGCAGAAGGAACTTTCGATCACCTATCTGTTCATCACCCACGATATTGCCACCGTTAAGGCGATCTCCGATGAAATCGTGGTGATGTTCCAGGGCACGGTCGTGGAGCAGGGCATCAAGGATGAAATTTTTGCTCCGCCATTTCCCGACTACACGCAGCTGCTCCTGTCTTCCGTTCCCGAGATGGATCCGGACTGGCTCACCGGGTTGCTGAGTGAACGCGAGAAGAACCCCGTCAAGGGAGCGGACAATTAACGCGACGGAAAATCGGCCGACGTCCGGCTACCGGTCTTCAAATCGCGCCCTGTGAAATCACAATCGCGGGGCGCTTTTTGATTGGACGGTTTTTGTGTTTGCACTGCGACCGGACAGGGACACGCTGACTCCATGGTGCCTTGCCCGGTTTTTGAGTTACTGCGCCCAAAAAAATGCCGCATCGCTGCGGCATTTTTCGTTTCGTGTGACGTCCGGGACAGCCGGATTATGCAAACCACCAACGTTCGGTGTTCTTGTTGCCGTCGTTCTGCCAGTTACCGGCAACGGCTTCGTCATGTGCGATTTTCTTCGACACACCGTGAATGTGGTTGGCCCACATCGGCACGATTGCGCCACCGTCGTCGCGGATAAGTGCCTGGCACTCGGCATACATGACACGCCGCTTGGCCGGGTCGAGTTCGGAACGGGCCTGCAACGCCACTTCGTTGAACTTCTTGGCGGCATCGCTGGTTTTCCAGGCGGTGTCATTCCATTCCGTGTCGGCGGTGTAGGCGGAGGAGAACATCCAGTCTTCCGTCGGGCGTCCGCCCCAGTAACAGGCGCACCAGGGCTTCTTGTTCCAGACGTTGGACCAATATCCGTCCTTCGGCTCACGGACGATCTCGACATTCAGTCCAATCGCCTCGACCGACGCCTTGATCAACAGGGCGGCGTCGACCGCACCTGCGAACGCCGCGTCGGAGGAAGACAATTGAACCGTTGCCCCTTCCATTCCGGCCTTTTTCAGATGGGCACGTGCCTTGTCCGGATCGTACTCACGCTGCTCCAGTTCGCTTGCGTGATATTGATTGGCAATCGAGATCGGATGATCGTTGCCGATCGAACCGTGGCCAAGCAGGATCTTGTCCACAAGTTCCTGGCGTTTGATGCCGAGTTTGATCGCCATGCGCAGATCGTAATTGTCGAATGGCGAGGCATCGACCCGCATCGGGAACGTGTAGTGTTGGGTTCCCGTGGTTTCCAGGATGCTGATGGTCGGCACGCGGGCGAGCAGGTGGACCGTTTTCGGGTCGACCCTGTCAATAACGTCGACGTCGCCGTTCATGATGGCATTCTGACGCGCCGTTGTGTCGAGCAGGGACAGGGTTTCGATCGTATCGAAGTGAGCCCGGCCTTCCTTGAAGTAATTGGGGTTCTTGGTGAAGTTCGCGCGAACGCCCGGCTCGAACTTGTCCAGCTTGTACGGGCCGGTACCGATACCGGCCTGGTAGTCCATCTTGCCGTCCTTGGTCGGCATGATGACCAGGTGGTAGTCACTGGCCAGGAACGGGAAGTCGGCGTTGCCGGAACTCAGTTCGAAGACAACCGTGTGGTCGCCATCGGCCTTGATGTTTTCAACCGAGGAAATCAGGCCCTTACCGGCCGATTTGGAGTCTTCGCCGCGGTGGAAATTGAACGACGTGATGACGTCTTCGGCGGTGAGAGACTTGCCGTTATGGAACTCGACACCCTTGCGCAGTTTGAACGTCCAGGTCTTGGCATCGTCCGATGCGCCGATCTCTTCGGCGAGTTCAGGCACGAGGTTGCCGTGATTGTCCACTTCCGTGAGGTTGTTTGTATAGGAATAGACGAAGTTCTGCATGAAGCCGTTTTCATGCGTGCCCGGATCAAGCGAATCGGTGGTTGAACCGTGACCGAAGCCCTGGCGCAGATGTCCGCCGGACTTGGGCGTCGCCGCGAGAACGTCGGTGGCCATGGTCATGGCTGACGGCAATGCCACACCGGCCGCGATCGCGGCGGTGATAAACTGACGGCGATCAATGTGGCCCTTGGCCAACTTCGCCTTTTGTTCCTTGATGTATGATTTCTTCATGTGGGTTTCCCCTCCTTTGCAGCCGTGCTGTCGCTCTGTTTGTGTTTCTTGTTATCTGATCAATCCTGATCAGCGCGGGTAATGCTCTAAGCAGGATACCATCAGCGATTGAATACCGAAATGCCCATTTGTGCGACAAAAAAATCAGTTTTGTCACCAAATTGTCAATCGATATCCAAGACTTAAGTGAATCTGACGGCTGTCATCAGCGATGCCATTGAACGATCACCGTGCCCGCTCAATTGTAAAACAGTTCACGAGACCGGTAATTGCCATCTTCGGTTTCCTCGAAGATCTCGTTGACCTGCGGATGCCGCAAGGGATCACCCGAATCATCGGGCACCAGATTCTGTTCCGAAACATAAGCCACGTATTCGGTTTCGTCGTTTTCGGCGAACAGATGATAGAAAGGCTGATCTTTTGACGGCCGCACATCCTCGGGGATGGACAGCCACCATTCCTCAGTGTTGTCGAAAATGGGATCAACGTCGAAAATAACCCCTCGAAATGGGAAAATCCGATGCCTTACAACCTGTCCGATATTATATTTTGCGGTTCTCAACATGGCCAATTATCGCGGCTAAGTGTTTTTATTTTCATATCAAAGCGGATCTTACCATAATAATCCGGGCTTGGGGTGGCGTCCAGAGCTTCGTCCTGCTGTTCCGTCAAATCAACGTTAAAGTGCATAAACTTCGGCCATTTCCGGATCTTTGGCCGCGACAATCCGGGCCAGGTCGACAATCACCTTAGCCTGCTTCCAGGTTGCATCGTCCTGCATCTTGCCGTCGATCATCACCGCTCCGGTTCCGTCGGGCATGGCATCCAGGATCTTTTTCGCGAAGGCGACTTCACCCGGATCGGGACTGTATACCCGCTTGGCGATGTCGATTTGTGTCGGATGCAGGGACCACGCACCATGGCATCCCTGCAGGAACGCGTTGCGGAATTGCGCTTCGCACGCTTCCGGATCGGAGAAGTCGCCAAACGGCCCGTAAAAGCCCTTGATTCCCGCGGCTTGGCAGGCATCGACCATCTTGGCGATGGTGTAATGCCACAGATCCTGTTGGAACCGGTGACGCGACTGTCCGGCATCTCCGGCGTCGGCAACGACGGTGTAATCGGGATGGCCGCCGCCGACCCTGGTGGTTTTCATGCCGCGCGACGCCGCCAGATCGGCCGGGCCCAGGCTCATGCCGTGCATGCGGGGACTGGCCTCGGCAATGTCTTCGACGTTTTTGACCCCTTCAGCGGTTTCGAGAATCGCATGGATCAGGATCGGTTTGGTAATCCCGTTGCGGGCTTCCAATTGCGCCAGGAGCTGGTCGAGGTAGTGAATATCCCACGGGCCCTCGACTTTCGGCAACATAATCACGTCAAGTTTTTCGCCGACCGCATCGACGATCTGGATGACATCGTCAAGAAACCACGGGCTGTTGAGGCAATTGACCCGGGTCCAAAGCCCGGTTGAACCGAAGTCATTGTCACGGGCCATGGCGATGAAACCGGTTCGCGCCGCATCCTTCTGATCGCTCGGAATGGCATCTTCCAGATTGCCGAGCACCACGTCGACCTTGGCAATCAGGTCGGGAACCTTGTTGCGCATCTTCTCAATGTGCGGCGGCACAAAATGGATCATCCGTTCAAGCGTCACCGGCAGTTCGGTAAACGGTGCCGGGGCGCCGATCGCAAGCGGCTTGAAAAACTGTCTTGGATTCTTGGACATTCGTGCCTCTTGTTGTCAGGGCCGGTCGGTGTGCATGGCACGGCGCGGCAAAGGCGGTTTTAGACGAACATCTCAATTCTGCAACCCGTCTTCCGCGTCAAGACGCCGCGACCGCATTTTGCTCGCCTGCCTGCTTGGGCTTCGGTTCCGGCGGAAGCGCCCATTTGCGGTGGGTCCACATCCATTGTTCCGGATATTGCCGGATATAGTGCTCAAGCAGGGCGTGGAAATTCTGGGTTCCGACCTGGACATCGGCTGAACTGTCCCCGGTATTGGGGACGTCGACGAAATCCGCAGTGAATGTGTAATCGCCACCGAGACGCCGAATGACGCGTCCCCCGACGAATGGGACGTTGCAATGGCGCGCCAAAAGCGCCGGAAACGGATTGCAATAGGCCGGACGGCCGAAAAACTCGACTTCGATGCCCTTGAATTCACGCTGGTCGGCAAGAAATGCCGCAGCGCCGCCGGCTTTCACGAGACCGAGGACCTTGCGGGCGGTCTTGTGGCTTTTGGGCAGCAATCCGCCTGGAAACATGGGCGCGCGCTGGGCGGCGAGGAAACGATCGACCAGGGGGTTGGAGAGTTCCTGATAAATGCCGGTTGGTTTGTAGTCGTAAAAATGCGCCGCCATGACAATGATCTCATAAGCGCCGATGTGACCGGAGCCGACAACGACGCCCTGGTCCTGACGTTCCCGTATCTCCTCGATCGACGTGAAATCGTGGTCTGATGCCAGCGCTCTGTGCCTCAATTCGTGCAGGTGAAAGGTTTCGCCCATCACGCGGCCAAGATTGTCCCAGACTTTGACGCTGAGCTTGCCGATTTCGTTTTCCGTCAGATGCGGGAATGCGTGCGTGAGATGTTCGACAACGCGCCGGTGACGTCTCGTCCTCGGCGCGATCAAGCGCCAGAAGAATGCGCAAAATGACGCAGCCGTTTCCACAGAAAGGCCCTGCAGGAATTTTGCGGCTGCCAAAATCGCCACATATTCTATACGGTCTTTCAGGCGTATTTTTCTGGGGTCCGACACGTCTTGTTCTGCAATTCCACTAAGATGATTTCAGCAATGGTCGCGGCTCAAAAACCCGCCGCGCCTTCCAGAGCATTCGTCAATACGCGATCCTATGGATCAAACGCAATGGCCAACTCCAGGCTTCGCGAGGCAATTGTGCGACGGGTCGGTGCGCGATGAGCGAAGTGATCGCCCTGGCGCTGCCGTTCTTTGGACTGATCTTCCTCGGATTCGGTGCCGGAAAACTCGTTGATCTGCCTGAACAGGGGCTTGCCTGGCTGAACTTTTTCGTCGTCTATTGCGCGCTGCCGGCCCTGTTTTTCCAGCTTCTGTCCAAGACGCCGATCGACCAGATCGCCAATTGGGGCTTCGTGTTTGGCACGACCTTTTCGACCTATGTGGCGTTTGCCCTTGCCTTTTGCGTCGGGGTCGTCGTCACCGGCGGGCAGATACGGGAAGCGACCATCCAGGGCCTGATCGGCGGCTATTCGAACATCGGCTATATGGGGCCGGGCCTGACCCTGGCAACGCTGGGCGTGTCCTCCACGGTTCCGACCGCCTTGATATTCTGTTTCGACAATGCGCTCTTGTTCATGCTGGCGGCATTCCTGATGGCGATTGGCGGAACCGAGAAGCTGTCGACGATCGAACTGTTATTGACCGCCCTGAAACGGTTGTTTCTGCATCCTTTCATCCTGGCCACGATAGCAGGCATCCTGGCCGCTGCCGTCCAATTGCCGGTGCCGGATGCGGTCGACAAGCTGCTGGCGTTTCTCAGTTCGGCCGCGGCACCGTGTGCATTGTTCGCCATGGGTGTGACCGTCGCATTGCGGCCGGTGAAGCGATTGCCGATGGAACTTCCGGTATTGCTTTTGGTCAAGCTTGTCGTGCATCCGATCATCGTCTTCGTCGTACTGGTATGGCTTGGCGGCATCGATCCCCTGTGGATCAAGACCGCTGTGTTGATGGCGTGCCTGCCTCCGGCAGCCAACGTGTTTGTGCTTGCCACACAATATCGGACCTATGTCGAGCGTGCTTCCAGTGCGATATTGATCGGGACCGCGGTATCCGTCCTGACGGTCACGACGTTTTTGTATCTCGTTGTCGAAGATCTGCTGCCGGGATTATGAGCGGAGACGGGGTTCGAACGGATTGGTATCAAAGGTTAGGGAACTCCATGAACAAGCAGGATGACCGCTCATTGGGCGGAGCGCTCGCAGGGATCAAGGTCCTCGATCTGACGACCTTGTTGCCGGGTCCTCTGGCAACCCTTTACCTTGCCGAGGCAGGCGCCGATGTCCTGAAAATCGAGCGCCCCGGAGGCGAGGACCTGCGTCGTTATCCGCCTTTCTTCGACGGCCGTTCCATAACCTTTGAAATCCTCAATCGCGGAAAGCGGTTTCTTGAACTGGACCTCAAGTCGGAAGCGGGCCTGGAGGAAATTCGGGCTCTCGTCGCACAATCCGACATTCTGGTGGAACAGTTTCGGCCCGGTGTCATGGCCCGTCTCGGGCTCGACTATGAAAGCCTGCGCGACCTCAATCCCGGCCTCATTATGTGTTCCATATCCGGATACGGCCAGACAGGACCAAGAGCCTTCGAGGCCGGACACGACATCAATTACATGGGATTGACCGGGCTCCTGAGCCTTTCCCACGGTGCGATCGATCGACCTGTGCTGCCCCCAACCCAGATTGCCGACATTGGCGGCGGTTCCTTTCCGGCAATCATGAACATCCTGCTTGCGCTGGTTCAAAGGTCGCGGACCGGGCAGGGGACGTTCATCGACATTGCCATGAGCGATGCCATGTTCACATTTGCGCCGTTTGCATTCGCGGAGATGGCAAAACGGAAATCCGTGCCTGGCTCCGGCGAGATGTTGCTGACCGGCGCCTCCCCACGCTATGGCCTTTATGCAACCGGGGATGACCGGCTGGTTGCGGTCGGCGCGCTGGAGGACAAGTTCTGGACAAGCCTCTGCGAGGCCGTCGCTCTCGCCCCGGACCTGCGCGACGACCAGGCAGATCCGGTGGCGACAAAGGCGGGTCTTGCAGACTGTTTCCGAACACGGAGTTCGCAGGAATGGCAGCCCATCCTGCAGGCCGCGGATTGTTGCGCCACGGTCGTTCGCGATCTGCGCGACGCCCTGCAGGACGACCACTTCATCGCGCGGGGATTGTTCGACGGCGAAATCGACCTGGAAACCGGACAGAGCTTTGCCACGCTTCCGCTGCCGATTGCACCAGACCTGCGCAAAGGCGGCTGTCGCGACGAATAAAAGGGTCAGATGTTTCCGGCCGGTGAAACCGACATGCCCAGCCGCATCATCAGTTTCCTCAACGGCCTCACCGTATCTGCGAGTGTGAGGCTGAGTACACGCGCGGCCTGAACCGGGAGGAAGTCGATCAGCAGCGAGCGATTGAGCAGGTCAACCCCGTAGGTGCGTCCAACCACATCGTATTTGCGTGCCCGGATGTAGCGCTGCAGGGTCTTCTGATCACCCGGATCCGGGTTGCGCTGTCCAACGGCCTTTGCCAGCGCTGCACAGTCCCGCAGGCCTAAATTCAATCCCTGAGCACCGATGGGCGGAAAAAAATGCGCCGCTTCACCAACCAGAGCGATCCGGTCGGCCGCGGGCTCTGTGAGATAACCGCCCGACATGGGGAACGTCTTGGGCCGATCCAGGACAGTCACGTCACCCAGGATATGATGCGAACGCCGTTCGATTTCCCGCGCCAGATCCTCAAGGTCGCGATCCTGCCAGGCTTCGATGACTTCGGGCCTGTCGACCCACACCAGGCCACAGTGCCCTTGTCCGATCGGCACCAAGGTGAACGGGCCGGCCTTGGTGTGGAATTCCGTCGAGACATCGTCATGCGGCCTTGTGTGGCGAAAGTTCGTGACCAGGGCCGTTTGCGGGTAGGACCATTGCTTCAACTTCAGGCCGGTTGCTTCCCGGCAGGTCGACCTGATTCCGTCTGCACCCACGACCAGTGTTGCCGAGATCGAACCCGCGTCGCCGGTTTCCAGCGTCACCGACAGGTCTGACGGGACAATCCCGGTTACTTCGCCGCTCACCATCGTGAGATTGTCAAGTTCGGCAGCTCTCTTACCCAGGATCGCCGTCAGCGAACTTGTCAGGATTGACGACCCGAAGGCGGAATATCCCAGTTCGGATGCCTTGAATGCAATCTCGGGGGCGTGAAGCACCCGGCCGGTGTCGTCGACCAGACGCATCGTTGCGAGCGGTGAACCGGCCTCGATTACCGGTTCGCGACAGGCGATGGTGTCCAGAATGGACAGAGAGGATTGAAGCAGCGCCACCGATCGCCCGTCATCTCGGGCCGCCGGCGCAACCAGGGCGACCCCGTACCCGTGATCCGCCAGCAACAGGGCTGCGGTCAGACCCGTCGGGCCAGCGCCGACCACGGCGATGTCAAAGTGCGGAGCCTGTTGCATAGTGTACCTCATGCCGTCAGCGGGGACTGTCACGACATTGTCGCTATTGCGCCCGAGGCGCAAGCGCGACAAGGTCGCAACCGCAAGATGCTTCGCGGAAAGCGCTTGCAGCGGGTGGAATCGGGTTTTGCTTGCAAAGCCTTGTTCGTTGGGTATTTCTGGAATCAACGAACGGGTTGTCATGTCTGCCAAATCGATTGAAAAACAAACGGCCGGCGAGGATGTGCTGGACAGTCTTTCCCCGGCGGAGCAACGCCTTGGAAACATTGCGCGTGATCCGAGGGTGGCCGTCTATGCAGCGGTTGCCGGCGCCGCCGCGCTTGGCTGGATCTACCTTACGCTCATGGTTATCGGTTCGGAGGGCGAACTGGCCGCGCTCGGTCCGGGTATGCAGATATTCGGATCCTGGTCTATCGACGAAGTCAGCCCGATCCTGGCCGCAATCTGCCGTCCATTGGGATTGTCCGGCACCCTTACGTTCGACATATCGTCGTTTTTCCTGACCTTTTCCATGTGGTCGATGATGGTGCTGGCGATGATGCTGCCGACTGCGGCGCCGATGTTGTCCACTTACGCCACGCTTGCCGACACTGCGGCCAAGCGATCTGAACCGGTGGTTTCCGTCTGGGTGCTGGCGGCGGGTTATCTGGTCGTCTGGCTTGCCTTTTCGGTTGTTGCGAGCCTGGCCCAGATCGGCCTGTCCTTTGCCGGAACGCTCACCGCGTTCGGAGCGCCGGCAACCATGTTGCTGTCCGGCGGCGTGCTGCTTGCCGCCGGGATCTATCAATTCACGCCGGCAAAGCTCGCCTGCCTGACAAAATGCCAGAATCCGTTCCTGTATTTCTTCAGCAACTGGACAACCGACCAGATCGGCATATTCAAACTGGGCTTGGCGCAGGGCTTGTATTGCCTCGGCTGTTGCTGGGCCCTGATGGCGGTCATGTTTGCCGTCGGGGTTATGAACCTGGTCTGGGTCGCGTTTTTGTGCGCGTTAATGGTTATCGAAAAAACTGTCGTAAACCCTTGGATGTCCAGAGCGATCGGGCTATTCCTGTTTGCTCTTGCTCTCATTCTGCTGGCCCCGGTGGCGATGAACGGATCAGCGGCCTGAGGCGCACGGACAACCAATTCGGTGCGGCCCGAAACAACAATTGGAGATGCTTTCCATGTCAAATCCATCGTGGTCGCTGAAGGGCGAACTGGTGCTTTCCTGCAACTGCACGGTTTTTTGCCCCTGCGTCCTGTCTCTGGGACAGCATCCGCCAACGGAGGGATATTGCCAGACCTGGGCCGGTATTCGCATCGAAGAAGGGCATTTTGGCGATGTCGATCTCGGCGACATCAACATGGGGCTAATCATGGAAATCCCCGGTTTGATGGCGCGTGGCAACTGGACCGCCGGCGTCCTGATCGACGAAAAGGCAGGTATCTACCAGACAAAGGCGCTGACAAAGATCTTTTCCGGACGCGCCGGAGGAACGACCGGACTGTTGAAAATCCTGGTTGGCAACTTCCTTGGCGTTCACCAGACCGACATCAGTTACGATATCGACGGATCCACCCGCCGTTTTCGCGCAGGCAAGATGATCGAAGGCGCTGTCACACCGGTTCCGGCCAGCGACCGCGACGAACATGTCGTGATCAACAACAGCCAATACTGGATCGCCCCCGACATTACGGTTTGCAAGTCGGACAAAAGCAAAATGCGGGCGTTCGGGCGCAACTGGAACTTTGCCGGGCGTTCGGCTGAATTGTGCAAACTCGACTGGTCCGGTTGACCAGTCGCAGAAACGCCAAATTTTTCGGCGCCGCGTAGTCGGCGCCGGCAATCCCGATCACTGCAGCGATCCGCATATCGTGGATCGGCCAAGGAGGACGCTCGACATGGTAATGGCTATTCGCGTGCACGAAACCGGCGGACCGGGCGTAATGAAATGGGAAGAGGTCAGTGTCGGCGATCCCGGACCGGGAGAGGCGAGAATCCGGCATACGGCGATCGGCCTCAACTTCATCGACACCTATTTTCGCTCCGGTCTTTATCCCGCGCCGAACGGACTGCCGTTTACGCCGGGCAATGAAGGCGCCGGCGTCGTGGAGGCTGTCGGCGAGGGCGTCGAGCACGTCGCAGTCGGAGACCGGGTCGCCTATGCAGGGCCGCCTGGCGCCTATTCCGAGATCCGCAACATTCCCGCCGGCATCCTTGTAAAGATACCGCAGGGTGTATCGGATGACATCGCAGCCGCGATGATGCTGAAAGGCATGACGGCCCGCTATCTCCTGCGCAAGACGTTCATGATCGATGCCGGTACGGTGCTGCTCTTCCACGCTGCTGCCGGCGGTGTCGGGCTTATCGCCGGCCAATGGGCCCGGCACATCGGAGCGACCGTGATCGGGACGGTCAGTTCGCCGGAAAAAGCCGAACTGGCACGCGCCAACGGTTACGACCATGTTATCAACTACAAGACAGAGAATTTCGTCGAAAGGGTGAACGAAATCACCGACGGCGCCGGATGCGACGTGGTCTACGATTCCGTCGGAAAGGACACGTTCCCGGCTTCGCTCGACTGTATCAAGCCGCTTGGAACCTGGGTATCGTTCGGCCAGTCGTCCGGTGCGCTACCGGATATCAATCTGGGAATCCTTTCGCAAAAAGGATCCCTGTTCGCGACCCGTCCGACCCTGTTCGCCTATATCTCGACGCGGGAGGACCTGGAAGAAACCGCCGGCGACCTGTTCGATGTGGTGGCGAGCGGCGCGGTGAAAATTTCGGTCAATCAGACCTATCCGCTGAAGGAGGCCGTGCGGGCGCACGAAGATCTGGAAGGCCGAAAAACCACTGGACAAACAGTGCTCAAGCCGTAACCTCAAGTCCACTGGCAATGTATCGTTTGCCGGCGCGCGGCGGATAAGATCCGCTTGAGGACTCAACGATGGGGCAGCTTACAATCCGTGATTCCCACAACGGCCATAGCCATGCAGGCCATGGATTTTGTTCCCTGTTGAGCAGTGAAACGTCTTTGTTTGCAGGTCAGGCTGCCGGAGGTCTTCTGCAGTTGGACACGCGACGGGCGGGTTTGGTCTCTCCCTTGTATCACTGCGGGTTGTAGGTCATGGAGGTGCGCGATTCCGTTCGCTTTCTGCGGGCCGGAAAACCGGTGGAGGTCGTTCCGGCCCATCCCTGCGAGACGCTGCTCGACCATCTCCGGCTGCGGGAGGGGGCCCTCGGCACCAAGGAAGGGTGTGGCGAGGGCGATTGCGGCGCCTGCACAATTGCCATCGGAAGGGTCCGTGACGGCAACCTGACTTATGAACCCGTCAATGCCTGCATTCAACTGCTCGGGATGGTTGACGGCGCCGATATCGTTACCGTCGAAGATATCGGCACGACGCGGGATCCGCATCCCGTACAGGATGCGATGGCGCGGCATCACGGCAGCCAGTGCGGGTTTTGCACTCCCGGCATCGTCATGTCGCTGTTCACGTTGTATCATCGGCAAAACGACGCTCCGACGCGGGCAGACATCAATGAATGGCTGTCCGGTAACCTGTGCCGTTGCACGGGATACAGACCGATCGTCGAGGCGGCCCTGGACGCTTTGTCCGGCCCCCGGGTTGACCGGTTTTCCGAACACCGTGGTCAGACAATTCAGGCATTGACGGCGCTCTCGCAGACTGGCGACCTCCTGTGCGAGAGCGAATCCGGCTTCTTTGCCGCGCCGAGGGCGGTCGAGGGCCTGGCGGACCTCTACCTTCAGCACCCGGATGCCACGCTTGTCGCCGGGGCAACCGATGTCGGCTTGTGGATCACCAAGGACCTGCGCGAGCTTGCGAAAATCATCTGGGTCGGGCAGGTCGCGGGGTTGAACAACGTAACGGAAACCGCGGAAGGCCTGACGATCGGCGCCGCCTGCACCTATTCGGATGTCGAGGCTGCGCTAAGGTCGCTGGATCCGGACCTTGGGGAGTTGTGGCGGCGTATCGGATCAAAACAGGTGCGGTCCTCTGGAACGGTCGGCGGCAACATTGCCAACGGATCGCCTATCGGCGATACGCCGCCCGCGCTGATCGCGCTGGGTGCACGCATGGAGTTGCGATGCGGCGAGCGGGTCCGGGAGATCGCTGTCGAGGATTTCTTTCTCGACTATGGCAAACAGGATCGGCGGGACAGTGAGTTTGTCAGCGCCATCAGGATCCCGAAACCCGCGCCGGGTCGGGTGTTTCGCTGTTACAAGATCTCCAAGCGATTCGATCAGGACATTTCCAGTGTCATGGGCGCATTCTCGTTTTCGTTCACGGACGGACGATTGACGCGGCCGATCGTTGCGTTTGGCGGCATGGCCGGTATTCCCAAACGCGCACCTGCGGCCGAAGCGGCGCTTGAAAAGATGGATCCGGGTGACGAAGCGCAACGGCAAATAGCTGTCGATGCCCTTGCGGACGACTTCTCGCCGCTTGACGATCACCGCGCGAGTGCGCGCTATCGGCTGGAAACGGCCCGGGTCCTGCTGACCAAGGCGTTGCTGGAAATCAACGGGAAAGACACACGCATGACCCGGATCCGGGGACATCGGGAACCGGATCGTGCCGATGGCTGACACCAGACGGGACAATGCGCCTGAAAAGACGGCTATCGTGCATGAACCGATCATGCACGATAGCGCGCTGAAACATGCGACCGGCGAAGCGACGTACGTGGATGACATCCTGGAACCGGCTGGAACCCTGCATCTGGCGCCCGGCTATTGTCGAACCGTTGCGACCGGGACGATCCTGTCCATCGACCTCGAACCGGTCCGCGCCGCGCCGGGGGTTGTCGCGGTTTTCACCGCCGATGATATTCCCGGCAGCAACGATTGTTCCCCCTCGCTTGGCGATGATCCGGTGATGGCCGACGGCGTCGTTCATTTTCACGGACAGGTTGCCTTTGTCGTTGTCGCGAGCAGCCATCTCCAGGCTCGCAAGGCCGCCCGTCTGGCCGAATTCAAGGTCGAGGCGCGTGAACCGATCCTCGATGCGGAAGGCGCGGCGGAAAGCGATCTCGAGGTGCTGCCGGATTATTCTTTCGTCCGCGGCGATTGCGCCGCCGCCTTTGAGACGGTCCCGCACAAAATATCCGGGCGCATGGCGATCGGCGGACAGGAACATTTCTATCTCGAAGGCCAGGCCGCCTTCGCCATTCCCCGTGAAGACGGCGAACTGCTGGTTCACTCGTCGACCCAGCATCCGAGCGAAGTGCAGCACGTCGTGGCGCGCGTGCTTGGCCTTGCCCATGCGGCCGTCACGATCGAGGTGCGGCGGATGGGGGGCGGATTCGGCGGCAAGGAAAGCCAGGCATCGCAATGGGCGGCGCTGGCGGCGCTTTGCGCCCATCTGACAGGACGGCCCTGCAAGATCCGGCTGGATCGTGACGACGACATGATCATGACCGGCAAACGGCATGATTTTGTTGCCGATTTTCTGGCCGGATATGACGCGCGGGGTGTTGTCGATATGGTCGACGCGCGCTACCTCGCACGGTGCGGATATTCGGCAGATCTGTCTCTCGGCGTGGTCGACCGGACCATGTTTCACACAGACAATGCCTATTATTATCCGAACGTTTCGATCCATACCCGACGTCTGAAAACCAACACAGTCTCCAATACCGCCTTTCGCGGGTTTGGCGGTCCGCAGGGCATGCTGCTTGCCGAACGGATGATGGACACGATCGCGATCGAGCGGAAAGAAGATCCGCTGACGATCCGCAAGCGCAATTTCTATCGGGGTCCCGACCGCTGCACGACGCCCTACGGGATGAAGGTGCGCGACAACATTTTGCCGGAGCTGGTGGCGGCGCTCGAAACCAGCAGCGATTATTGGGACCGGCGTCAGGAGATTGCCGCATTCAACGCCGGCTCGTCGCTGTTGCGGAAAGGGCTGGCGCTGACCCCGGTCAAATTCGGCATCTCCTTCACTTTGAAACATCTCAATCAGGCGGGTGCGCTCGTGCACGTCTATTCCGATGGATCGGTTCATCTGAACCATGGCGGAACGGAGATGGGCCAGGGCCTTTACGTCAAGGTTGCGCAGGTCGTTGCCGAGGAATTCGGCATCGATCTCGATCGGGTCAGGATTACAGCGACCACAACCGACAAGGTTCCGAACACGGGTCCCACCGCCGCATCGGCCGGATCCGACCTGAACGGCAAGGCGGCGCAGGCCGCAGCGCGAGTAATCAAACACCGCATGGTCGGATTTGCGGCTGCAAAGTATGGCGTTGCGCCGGACCTGGTCGTGTTTCGAGACAATCATGTGAGCGTCGGCGACCGAAAAGTCCGGTTTTCGGACCTTGCCGCCGAGGCCTATCTCGATCGGGTCTCGCTCTCGTCGACCGGATTTTACGCCACGCCGCACATCACCTGGGACCGACAGAACAAGACCGGGCGTCCGTTTCTGTATTTCGCTTACGGGGCAGCCTGCACGGAAGTCACAATCGACACGCTGACCGGTGAGATGCGCGTCGACCGGGTCGATATCCTGCATGATGTCGGGCGATCGCTCAATCCGGCGATCGATATCGGCCAGATCGAGGGCGGCTTCGTCCAGGGCATGGGCTGGCTGACCACAGAGGAACTGGTCTGGGATGCGGGCGGCCAATTGCGGACCCATGCGCCGTCGACCTACAAGATCCCGACCGCTTCCGATGTGCCCGAGGATTTCCGGGTCGACCTGTTTGAATCCGGCGGCAATCGTGAGGATACGATCTATCGCTCCAAGGCGGTCGGCGAACCGCCTTTGATGCTGGCGATCTCGGTGTTTTGCGCAATCAACAACGCGATTGCGAGCCTTTCCCCCGGACGCGTGCCGACGCTCGACGCTCCCGCAACCCCGGAAGCCATTGCCGCCGCAGTGCGCGGCATGCGTGCCGGAGCTGACGGATGAGGCGGGGACCGGTCATGGCCGATTGGTGGATTGAACAGGTGTACGCAATGTATGGGGGCCGGGCTTGAGCGACAAAATCAACCTCATCGAGGTCCATGGCATAACAAAGCGGTTTGGCGAGACGGTCGCCAACGATGCGGTCGATCTCGCGATCAGGCCGGGAGAAATCCATGCGCTGCTTGGCGAAAACGGCGCCGGGAAATCGACACTGGTCAAAATAATCTACGGGGCCCTGCAGCCGGATGCGGGCTTTCTGTCCTGGAAGGGCGCCGAGGTTCGCATTCCCAATCCGGCCGCAGCGCGCACGCTTGGCATTGGCATGGTGTTCCAGCATTTTTCCCTGTTCGAAGCGCTGACGGTTGCGGAAAACATTGCCCTTGCGCTCCCCGGCAACCGGGCCTTGAAGGACCTGATCGGGGAGATCGGCACCGTATCGCACAGATACGGACTGCCGGTTGAGCCAACCGCGACGGTCGCCAATCTGTCAGTCGGCGAACGCCAGCGCATCGAGATCGTGCGATGTCTGCTGCAGCAACCGGATCTGATCATTCTGGACGAACCGACATCGGTGCTTACTCCGCAGGAAGCGGATCAATTGTTTGCAACGCTGGAACAATTGTCCGCGGACGGCTGCTCGGTGCTTTACATCAGTCATCGTCTGGAAGAAGTGCAACGCTTGTGCAGCCGGGCCACCGTGTTGCGCGGCGGGAGGGTTGTCGCGACGTGTGACCCACGACAGGAGACGCCGGCGACACTTGCCAGGATGATGATCGGAGAGGATGTCGGTGTTTTGGTTCGGGAAACCGCGAACGACAGTCTTGGCCCCGAACGCCTCGTGGTCACGGACCTTTCGCTCCCGGCCGACAATCCGTTCGGGACCGATCTGAAACATGTCGACCTGACGGTACGCGGCGGCGAAATCGTATCCATAGCCGGCGTCGCCGGGAACGGGCAGGGCGAGCTGTTCGATGCCCTTTCCGGCGAATCCCTATGTTCCGATCCGGCCGCCATACGCTTTGACGGCGCGGATGTCGGCCACCTTTCGATCAACGAGCGCCGGCGCATTGGCGGGGCCTTTGTCCCCGAGGAGCGGTTGGGGCACGGGTCCGTGCCGGTGTTCAGGCTCAGTGAAAACGCGCTTTTGTCGCGGCACGCGGTCGGAGACGGCATGGCGGCCGGGATCTTCCTGAATGCAGGAAAAATGAACGCCATGTCCGACAAGGTGATCTCCGATTTCGATGTGCGCAAAGGCGCGGGCGATGCAGAGGCCCGATCGCTTTCCGGCGGTAATCTGCAAAAATTCGTCGTCGGCCGTGAACTGAACCGTGAGCCCGCGATCGTGGTGGTCAACCAGCCGACATGGGGTGTCGATGCCGGCGCGGCCAAGCTGATCCGGCAGGCGCTTGTCGATCTGGCCAAGGCCGGCGCGGCGATTGTGACGATCAGCCAGGATCTCGACGAGATTTTCGAGATTTCCGACAGGATCGCGGTGATCTCGCGGGGGGAATTGTCGCCACCCTCGCCGGCGGACGAGATTTCACTGGAGGAGATCGGCCTTCTGATGGCAGGCAAGGCCGAGCGGCAATCTCCGGCACCGTCCGAAACGGAGGGCAAAGCGGGGACCGAAGATGCGGCTTGAACTGCAGAAACGATCCCGTCAGTCGACCCTCATGCGGTTTCTGTCGCCCGTGCTTGCGCTGTTCCTGACCATCGTGACGGGCGGGATTCTGTTTTGGGTGCTCGGTCAGAATCCGGTCCGCGGTCTTTACGTGTTTCTGGTCGAGCCGGTGCTGGCGGGCTGGTCGCTGGAGGAGATCCTCGTCAAGGCCGCGCCGCTGATCATGATCGGGGCGGGCCTGTGCATCTGTTACATTTCCAACACCTGGAACATCGGTGCGGAGGGGCAGTTCACGGCCGGCGCAATCATGGGGTCGGTGATCCCGATCCTGTTCTGGGAGTGGGAGAGCGTTTTCACGCTTCCGGCCATGTTCCTCATGGGCGCATTCGGCGGAATGCTCTGGGCGGCGATCCCGGCAATCCTGAAAGTTCGGTTCGGGGCCAATGAAATCCTGACCAGCCTGATGCTGGTCTATGTCGCGCAATTGCTTCTGGACTGGCTTGTGCGCGGGCCGTGGCGCGATCCCGACGGGTTCAATTTCCCCGAATCGCGCCTGTTCAGCGATGCCGCGACCGTTCCGTTGCTCGGCGATGGCCGGCTTCATCTCGGATTTCCGCTTGCCATTGTCGCCGCATTGATTCTGGCCATCGTGCTGGCGCGAACGTTGAAGGGATTTGAAATCCGCGTTCTCGGCGAAGCGCCCCGGGCAGGGCGGTTCAGCGGATTTTCCCAGGCGAAGATGATCGTGTTTGCCTTTTGCGTGTCCGGCGGCCTTGCCGGACTGGCGGGCATCATCGAGGTGGCCGGGCCGATCGGGCAACTGCGCCCGGTGGTTTCGCCCGGTTACGGGTTTACCGCGATTATTGTCGCGTTTTTGGGCCGATTGAACCCGATCGGCGCGATCCTGGCCGGTCTGGTTCTGGCGCTGTCCTATATCGGCGGCGAAGCGGCGCAGGTTTCACTTGGACTGACCGACAAGGTGACGCGGGTTTTCCAGGGCATGCTGTTGTTCTTCGTTCTGGCCTGCGACACGCTGATCCTCTACCGGATCCGGTTGTCCACCAGAAAAGTTGCCGGGTGAGGGGCTGATGGACATTATCGAAGCTGTCGTGCTGACCATAATCACCGCCTCGACGCCGTTGCTTTTGGCTGCCCTTGGCGAACTGGTCAGCGAACGGTCGGGCGTCCTCAATCTCGGTGTCGAGGGCATGATGATTGTCGGGGCCGTGGCGGGATTTGCCGTCGGGCTTGAAACCGGCTCGGCGTTTGCCGGTGTCATCGCATCCATCGCCGCGGGCATGGTCATGGCAGCCCTGTTCGGCTTCCTCACGCTGGTTCTGGTCACCAATCAGGTCGCAACCGGCCTGTCGCTGACTTTGCTCGGACTGGGACTTGCGGGCATGATCGGCGAGGCCTTTGTCGGAACGCCGGGCGTCAAACTGCCGAAACTTGCAATCCCCGGGCTTTCCGACCTGCCGGTGATCGGTGCCGTTCTCTTTGGGCAGGACGTGCTGGTCTATTTTTCCTTCGTTCTGTGCGCGGTGGTTTCGTGGTTCCTGTTCAAGACCAGGGCCGGGCTGATCCTGCGGGCAGTCGGCGACAATCACGTGTCCGCCCATGCCCTGGGTTTTTCGGTCTTGAAGGTGCGGTTTCTCGCGGTTCTGTTCGGTGGCGCCTGTTCTGGGCTGGCCGGTGCGTACCTGTCGCTGGCTTATACACCGCAATGGGTTGAAGGTATGACCGCCGGGCGCGGCTGGATTGCGCTTGCTCTTGTCGTGTTCGCCTCCTGGCTGCCGGGTCGATTGATCATCGGCGCCTATCTGTTCGGCGCGGTCACGATCCTGCAGTTTCACGCCCAGGCGGCCGGCATCGCGATCCCGTCGCAATTCCTGTCCAGTCTGCCCTACCTTGCGACGATCGTCGTTCTCGTGTTGATATCGCGCGACCGGATCGCAACACGGATCAACACGCCGGCGTGCCTCGGCACGGCCTTTGTGCCGGATCGATGACACGCGACCGGAAGTCACGAATAACAGGGCAGACCTGAACTCTCACAGACGCAAAACAGGGAATGAGGAGAAAAGAATGAAAAAGATTGTCGGACTGGCGGCAGCGGCCCTGCTCGGATTGAGCACGGCCACCGCATTCGCCGAGCCGCTCAAGATCGGATTTATCTATGTCGGTCCGGTTGGCGACCACGGATGGACCTATCAGCACGATCAGGGCAGATTGGCGATCGAAAAGGAATTCGGCGACAAGGTCACGACGTCCTTTGTGGAAAACGTCTCGGAAGGTCCTGACGCGGAGCGGGCGATCGAACGGCTGGCGCGGGAAGGCCACGAGCTGATTTTCACCACCTCCTTCGGGTTCATGAACCCGACCGTGAAAGTGGCGAAGAAGTTTCCCAAGGTGAAGTTCGAGCACGCAACCGGCTACAAACGGGCCAAAAACGTGTCGACCTATTCGTCGCGGTTCTATGAGGGCCGTTATGTGATCGGGCAGATCGCGGCAAAGGTCTCCAAGTCAGGGACAGCGGGCTATATCGCTTCGTTTCCGATCCCGGAAGTCGTGCGCGGCATCAACGCGTTCCTGCTCGGTGCGCAAACCGTCAATCCGGACTTCAAACTGAAGATCATCTGGGTCAATACCTGGTTCGATCCTGGCAAGGAGGCTGACGCGGCCAAGGCGCTGATCGACCAGGGCGCCGATATCATTACCCAGCACACGGATTCCCCGGCACCCCTGCAAATCGCCGCGGAGCGCGGTGTCATGGGCTTCGGACAGGCTTCTGACATGATCAAGTTCGCCCCGAAAAACCAGATGACCTCGATCGTCGACAACTGGAACGATTATTACATCGCACGGGTGAAGGCGGCGCTCGATGGGACCTGGGAGTCCACCGATACATGGGGCGGGTTCAATGCCGACATGGTCGATATGGCGCCCTACACCAATCTGCCCGACGACGTGGTTGCGGCGGCAAAGGAAACCGCCGATGCGATTCACGCCGGTACGCTGCATCCGTTCAAGGGACCAATCACGAAACAGGACGGCACCGAGGCAGTCGGAGAGGGCGCGCACCTTGATGACGGTACGCTGCTTGGCATGAACTGGTACGTCAAGGGTATCGAAGACAAGCTGCCGCAATAGCGGATCACCCTTATCGGCGTCCGCGACCCGGTTGCGGACGCCGGACTTCACGCAAGCGCGGCGCGAGACAGGGTGTTGCCGTGTTCGAGCCTCGGTCTGCCCGGGTGAATGCGGACGATCCTGTCGCACGAACGGTCTGATTTAGGACGATGACAAGCCCCTGCATAAAGCTGGATGATGCGAACCGGATGACCGACATCGTCTTTGTCGAAACATTCGGCGAGGTCGCGACACATTCCCCCTGGGTTGCCGAATACGCACTTGGCATCCGACCGTTCCTGAACCGGAATGCCATGATCACCGCGTTCACGGACGGGCTCTACCAGGCGCGCGAGGATGCGCAACTCGAACTGCTTCGCGCACAATCCTGTCTCGGCCCGCAGACCCTGAACGCCGAAAGCCGAGAAAGGCTCGGCGAGCGACCGGCGGACTATGAAAGAACATTCGGTTTTCCGTTCGTCCCGGCCGATCCCGATATGAGCGCGGACGGGATCATGCGGCATTTTGAAGACCGCATGAGCAACCCACGGGAAACGGAATTCAAAACCGTGCTCCGGCGGATTGCCGAGATTTTCAGAACACGCATCGAAAGCCGCGTTTGCCCGGACGACGACAACGTGACCGGGAGTTCGCAAACCCTAGCCGCGATGCAGGATCGTCGCGTGCCGGACCTGGAACCGTCTTCATGAAAACCCTGATCGAGGCCAACTGGCCGCAAGAAGTCGAATTCCTGCAAAAACTGGTGTCCGTCCCGAGCGACAACCCGCCCGGGGATTGTGCTCCGGCGGCTGAAATTGTCGCCGGCCTGTTGCGGGATCTCGGATTCACGGTTGAAGAATATCCCGTGCCCGAACCGTTTGTCCGTCAGTGCGGAATGAAATCGGTTACCAACCTGATCGTTCGGGAGAGTTTCGGGAATGGCGGTCCGACGATCGCCCTGAACGCCCACGGCGATGTGGTGCCGCCCGGTGAAGGCTGGAGCGTCGATCCCTATGGCGGCCTGATCCGCGGGGATGTGCTGTATGGCCGCGGTGCCGCGGTCTCCAAGTCGGATTTCGCTACCTATGCCTTTGCGCTCAAGGCCCTGAAGGAGGAGGGCTCGGACCTTGCCGGTACCGTGGAGCTGCATTTTACGTTTGATGAGGAAACCGGCGGGTTGGTCGGTCCTAAATTTCTGCTGGAACAGGGGATTGCCAAGCCTGACATGGCAATTTCGGCGGGGTTCACTTACGCGATCACAACGGCGCACAACGGATGCCTGCACCTTGAGATCGTAATCCGAGGAAGACAGGCTCACGCCGCCGTGCCGGAAGACGGCATCGATGCCCTGGAAGTTGCCACACCGATCCTGACGGCACTTTACGCGGAGCGAACCCGGCTTGCGTCAAACAGGAGTTCAACGGCCGGCATAGACTGCCCGAAACTCACGATCGGCCTGATTTCAGGGGGGATCAACACCAATGTCGTGCCGGACCGGGTGGTGTTGAGGGTGGACCGGCGCCTGATCCCGGAAGAGGACGGCGAGCAGGTCGAGCGGGATCTCGCGGCCCTGGTTCATGCCCATGCCAACGCCGAAGCGGGCGCGGAAGTCGAGTGCCGCCGGATCATGCTGGCCGACCCCCTGCGGCCGCTGCCGCAGGCAGAGGCCCTGGTCGAGGCTCTGCAAACCGCGGCGAAGGAGATCTCCGGAGAAGCGATCAGTGCGACCGGCACACCGCTTTACACCGATGCCCGCCATTACAGTGAAGCCGGAATCCCCGTGGTCCTGTTCGGCGCCGGCCCCCGAACCGTGACCGAAGCCCATGCCCACGGTGCGGACGAACACATTGAATTGAGCGATCTCAAGGACGCCACCCACATCGTCGCGACGGCGCTGCGGCAATTGCTGCGCGCATCCTGAAACCCTTTCGTGGAAATTGTGGACGCGCGCGGTTACCACGTTCCTTCACCATGATAAGGGGTTTGCGTTGTGTTCCGGCCGGGCACGTTCTATCTCGAACATGTCGTGGGCAACCACGACCCTAAGGCTCATCGTGAACTGCCCTCGGGACACCGCCACACCCCCGGGGGCATTTTTCTTTCCGTATTCCGAAAATGTCCCGCCGTCCCGCCATTGCGCTTTGACCTTTCAGCACAATCTGAGGCATATGAAGATTGCCTCCAGACTTTGAAAGGAACGAACCCGTGGGCAAATATCGCGTCACGCGGACGGACCGGGATATCGGTTTCCCCGACCTGAGCAGCACCGAAAGATCGGTAGCAACGTCGCTCCTGGCGAGAAACACCGACCGGCGCGCCGTATTGTCGTTTCTTTCCGGATTGGGACTATCGTCGATTGCCTCCCTTTCAGTGCTGGGGTCGGCGCAAAAAGCCCTGGCGGAAACCCCGAAGAAGGGCGGGCGCCTCGTGGTTGCCCACAGCGCGCACGGGCCGTCGGATACGCTCGATCCGATCCGCAATGTCTCCACGATCGACTATCTTCGCGGCCGGATGATTTACGGGTCACTGGTGCGGCTCAACGACAAGCTGCAGCCGCAGCCGGAGTTGGCGACCTCGTTTGAAGCGAATGCGACGGCGACCGAATGGACGTTCGTGTTGCGGCGGGGTGTCGAGTTTCATGACGGATCGCCGTTTACCGCCGACGATGTTGTCTATTCGATGAACCGCCACAGAGGGACGGAGTCCCGATCCGTTGCCAGGACGCTGGTCGGCGGTGTGCGGGAATGGAAAAAAATCGACACCCATGCGGTCAAGGCGATCCTTGAGACTCCCAACGTTGATTTGCCGACAATCCTGGGCACGTTTCATTTCAAGATTGTCCAGAACGGTGAGAAAGACTTCACCGCGCCGAATGGAACCGGTCCGTTTCAACTGCAACATTTCGAACCCGGCGTCCGCTCCACGGTCACAGGGTTTGAGAATTATTGGGGCAATGGACCCTATGTGGAGGAAATCGAATATTTCGCCATTGCCGACGACCTGCGCCGGATTACCGCGCTGACGACTGGTGAGGTCGACATTATCGGTGACCTGCCAACCAATTCGATCCGCCAGGTCACCGCGGCCGAAGGCGTGGACGTATGGTCGGTGGAATCTGGCGCGTATTATGACATCATGGCCAGAAAGGACATCGCACCCGGCAACAACGCCGACCTCGTCCTGGCGATGAAATATCTGTTCGACCGCGAGACCATGGCCGACAGGATTCTCGGCGGTTATGGCGGACCCGGCAACGATCAGCCGATCGGTCCGGCTTATGCCGATCACTGCTCAGATTTTGCCCTGCGTCCGTTCGATCCCGACCAGGCGCGCTTCCACCTGAAAAGGGCGGGTATGGCCGGTGTGCAGATCGAGATCAAGGCGGCCGAAGTGGGGCCGGGCATTGTCGACATGTGCCTCCTCCTGCAACGCGAAGCCAGCAAGATCGGTCTCAACGTTGAGGTGCAGAAGGTAAGCACAGACGGATACTGGAGCTCGGTCTGGCTGAAGGCGCCCCTGTGCGTTGCCGCCTGGAACATGCGCCCGACGGCGAATGCCATGCTTTCCATCGCCTATCACAGCGAAGCCGCCTGGAACGAGTCGCGCTGGAAGGATTCGCACTTCGATCAGTTGCTGGTCGCATCCCGGGGTGAAACCGATCCGAAGACCCGGCAGCAAATGTATTGCGACATGCAGGAGATGGTGTATTCGAGCGCCGGTACCATCATTCCGGTCCATCGGGCCTTTGTCGGGGCGCACAAATCGTCTGTCAAAGGATTGACCAACTCGCCGCTGGCCCCGCTCGGCGGATGTGAATGGCCGGAATTCGTCTGGCTGGAGTCCTGATCGACGGCGAAACAACACCGACCGGATACGGACAGTACCGGCGACGCGTTGCCTTGACAGCATCATACCGGTCTGAATACCAACGACCTTCACGAATACGCCGTGGACCTCAACATGATGGTCCATCGGCCGAATTTGGGGACTTTCATGTCGCACCCACTCAGCGGCTCCAATCTGAGCACCCTGATCAATGTGTCGCTGGCAAGTGGCGGGCCGTCGGCCGACAAACTGCTGCCGTTCGCGGGGATCGTCGGATCGACGCTGTTCAGAACGCCGTTTTCCTGGATTGAACGCGCCGCACTGTCGCCATTGCTTCCGAAGGTGGAAGAGATGACGCCTCCGGTCTTCATTTTGGGCCACTGGCGCAGCGGAACCACACACCTCTACAACATCATGAGCCTCGGGGAATTCGGCTTTGTTCCCCCTGTTGCAACGGGGTTGCCGTGGGATTTTGTCGGTCTGGGATCTGTCCTGAAACCGCTGTTGGTCAGGGCACTACCGAAACATCGCTACATCGACGCGATCCCGGTGACGCCCGAATCGCCGCAGGAAGATGAAATCGCTCTTGCCAGCATGACCCCGATTTCCTTCTATCACGGCATCTATTTTCCGAAAAAGTTCGACGAACACCTTCACAAAGGCCTGTTTCTGGACGGTTGCACGGCTTCGGAACGAACGCACCGCTGGCGGATGTTCTCCTACTTCCTGCGCAAACTTGCCTATCAGCAGAACAAGCCGCTCCTGATAAAAAACCCGGTCTATACGGGCTGTGTCGCCGATATCCTGAAAATCTATCCGGATGCGAAATTCATTCACATCCACCGCAATCCCTTTGACGTGTTTTTGTCGATGCGGAACTTCTATCAGAAATTGCTGCCGGTCTTTTCGCTGCAGCCTTTCGATCACGTCGATATCGAGGCTACGGTGCTTTCTGTCTACACGGAGATGATGAAGCGGTTCGAGACCGATACCGAAGGGCTCGCCGCGCCGCAATTCGTCGAGCTCGGCTATGACGCGCTGGATGCGGATCCGCTGGGTGCGATAAGAACCATCTACGACACCCTGGAACTGGACGGATATGGGAGCGCGGAACCGGAATTCCGGCGCTACCTGTCGACAATCAAGAGCTACCAGAAGAATGCGTTCAAGGGCTCGCGCGACGTGGTCGAAAAAGTGGAACGCGAATGGGCATATTTCATCGACAAGTGGGACTATCGCACACCGGATGTCGCCGCGGGCTAATCGCACTGCCTGCGGCGATGGGTTTGTTGTCGATGGCAATGTCTGTGGCCGAAGTTGGCGCGGCGCGGTTCGAACAGCACCAGTGCCGGCGCGTCGCTCTCCAGGATGCGGACAGCGGCCAGTCCGTACGCGGCGCTGAATCGATCGTTTTGTCGGGGGACGGGACCAGGCTGTTCGTTTCGGCCTACGACAGACGGGCCGCGACCGCCTCGGGTATTCCTCCGCAAGGCGGCCTTTATGTGCTCTCGATAGCGGACCTAAGGCGCGATGACGCCGGCGCAAACCAAAGCCTGGAGGTCCGCTCCCTTGCAGCCGGCCCGGCCATTGCCGGCGGGTTTCGTCCGCACGGTCTTGCCTTGCACGAAGCCGACGATGGCAGGCAGATGCTTGCTGTCATCAATCGACGCTATTTCGACAAACAGGCCGGCAAGCGCAGCTTTCGCCCCTCCATCGAACTGTTCCGGAGCACCGATACGGCCTGGCGCCATACGGGAACGTTGACCCATCCGGGATTTTGCCGCGCAAACGACCTGGCATTTCTCGATGACAACAGCCTGATCACCACCATCGACCGGTCCGTTTGTGCCGATTTTACAGTCAGCGAAGATGTGCTTGGATTCGCCGGCGGCCATCTCCTGCGAATTGACTTTGACGATGACGGATCGCTTACCGCCGTTGAGCGCCCAGCAACAAAGCTGTTGGACTTTCCAAACGGCGTGGTTACCCTGGCCGCGGATGCGACGATCCATGTAGCGTTGACCAAGGGTGCGGCAATTGCGGTGTTCAGGCGGAATGAGTCTCTTGCGGCCGGTCCCCTCGTCGACGCCGGCCGAATTTCACTGCCCGGTCATCCGGACAATCTTTCCGTGATGCGGGACTCCGACGGGCGGAAAATCGTTGCCGCGCTTTACCCCGATCTCCCCGGTTTCGCTGCCTATCGATATGGCTGGTTCGGAACAGAGCGGGCCGCGTCTTCCATCGTCGCAATTGATGAGGAAGGCGGCGTTGAACCGCTCTTTGAAGATCCCGATGGCACCCTGTTTTCCGCAGCATCGGCGGCCGTTCATATCGCGCCATCCCAGGCGGAACGCGGAAAAGCCGATCGCGACTTGCTGATCGCCGGATCGGTTGGTGACGACGGATTGCTGGTATGCAGCGGGAAGGCGCGGCCATGAGCGCAAGGACATTGGTGACCGGGGCGGGAGGCTTTGTCGGCCGGCACCTTGCGGCTGCGCTTGTCCGTCGTGGAGAATGTGTGCGTGGACTCGATCTGGCTTTCGATCCTCCGGTGCCGGACATCGAGTGTCAGGTCGGGTCTGTGACGGATCCGGATAATGTTGCCACGGCTCTCGAGGGGATCGACTCCGTCTTTCATTGCGCGGCCATCCCGCAGCTTTGGGCGCCCGACCCGGATGCGTTCGAGCGCGTCAATGTCGACGGAACCCGGATTGTCATGGAGACCGCGCGGCGTTCGGGTGCGACCCGGGTCGTCCATGTGTCGAGTTTCGTCACGCTCATGTCCGCCCGGACCGCTGGCCAGACAGTGGACGAGACGACAATGTTGCAGGCGACGGACATGTTGGGCGCCTACCCATTGTCCAAATTCCGGTCCGAACACCTGGCCTTGAGCCATGCCCGGGACGATTTCAAGGTGGTGGCGACCCTGCCGTCGGCGCCGGTCGGCCCGTTTGACTATCATTTGACTCCTCCGACGAAACTCCTGCGCGATCTCGTCAGAAGCCGAATTCCCGCGACCCTGAAATGCAGAATGAACCTGATCGATGTGCGCGCCCTGGCGGAAGGATTGATCGCTGCCCGCGAGACGGGACGGTCGGGGGAACGCTATCTTCTGACCGGCGAGGATCTCTCCATGCAGGCGTTTCTTGCGATCGTTGAAGAGGTCAGCGGCGTTCCCATGCCACGCCGAAACGTTCCCGGCCCGATCGCGGAGCTTGCCGCGCGGATCGACGAGAGGGTGGTTTCGCGGCTGACGGGCAGGGCGCCCGGTGCCCTGCTAACCGGCGTACGTCTTGCGCGGACAAATATCCGGTTCGACAATTCCAGGGCCCGCACCGAGCTTGGGCTGGAGCTTCCTCCCTTGCAGGACGCATTGACGGATGCGCTGGAGTGGATGCGGGCGGCCGGCTTTCTCAAGTGATTTGAGGTCCATTGCCGTCCGATTTGGACAGCCTGGAATAGTGCCGGCCTTTCCATTGACCGCCGCGGCCGCGCCAATGCCGAATCGCGGAAGAAATTGTCATGGCCGAGTACAGCAACGCAGCCAGCGGCAGGGTAAGGACCCAGGCGGGATGCGATCCGAAGTGACGCAGGGTCGGCCAGTAGGCGAACGCCGACAGAGTCCAGGCGAGAGCTCCACACGCCGCCAGCACCGGATTGAACGTTGCCAGTCCCAGGCAAAATGCAATCGGTCCGGCCAGATAGGTTATGGCCATGCCGAAGACGCTGAGGACAAGCAGGAAGCCCGAATGGCGCAACTGGGTAAAGGCCGTGCGGGCCACCATCATCCAGATCGAATCCAGGCTGCGATTGTCGCGCAGGCTCCGGACGCTGTGCGTCAATCCCAGCCAGATCGGCCGCTTCGGGGGCCTGTCCTTTATGGCGGCGGCAAGCGTGCAATCGTCGATCAGCGCGTCCCTGATCGCTTCAATGCCACCGATTGTCTCCAGTGCGTCGCGCCGGACCAGAACACAGCCACCGGCGGCACCGGCCTCGGCGGAATCCGGATTGTTGATCAGCGGGAAGGGGTAAAGCTTCTGGAAGAAAAACACGAACGGCGGCACCAAGAGGTTGCCCCAGAAACCTCTGCAGTCGAGCAGCGCCATCAATGAAACTAAGGCCAGGCCTTCGGTTTCGGCTTTTGCGACCAGGGATCTGGCTGTGTGCGGGGCATGAAGGATGTCCGCGTCCGTCAGCAGGAAATATTTTGCAGCGGGGTCGATCTCGACGCCGGCCTGCAAACCGGCCTTCAAGGCCCACAATTTCCCGGACCATCCCGGCTGCAGGTCCGGTGCGGTGACAATTTCGATCGAACGGGCCGATTCGGCCTCGCGGGCCAGAGATGCGGTGCCGTCGTCGGACTGGTCGTCGACGATGACAATGGAATAGGCGCCGGGATAATCGGTCTGTCCATGGGCTGTCGCGACAGCGGCGATGGTTTCCGCCTCGTTTCGGGCCGGGATGACAACGACGATCCCGGGCCAGTTGACGTCCGGGCCCGGAAGCGGTTCGTCGGCCAGTTTCTGGTTCGCCCGCCAGAATCCGCCGCGAAACAAAATCAATCCTGCCCAGATGAGGCATGACAGTGTTGCGGCGATCAGGAATGCAGACGTCATGCGGGCGGAATCCGATTGCTGGCGTTCGCAGACCGATCCCCAACGGGACGCCCATTGTCAAGTGGCGGGTTCACGTCCGCTTTGATTGTCAATTCAAAGGGGCGGATATAAGGTGCGCCCGCAAAGAACCGATACGGCGGAAAGCCTGAAAATGCTTGCAGACGATACCAGGATTGAAGGACGGCCCGATGTCGAAACGCCATCGGGCAAGGATCAGGAAAATGAGAATTTTCCCGTTGCCTCGATCCTGTTGTCGAAACAATATCGCGGGCATGTAAAAACCTTCTACGACTTCGCCCGCGCCGCCGATGACGTTGCCGACAATCCGCAGCTTTCGGGCGATGAAAAAGTATCCCGTCTTGAAGTCTTCGAAGCCGTCCTGACCGCAGCACCGCAAGCCCCTGAACTGATCAAGGCATCCAGGCTGCGCGACAGCCTGCAACGGGCGGGCGTCACTGACAGGCATGCGCGGGATCTCCTGGCCGCGTTTCGCATGGACGCGCACAAGGTGCGTTATGCCAGTTGGCGGGAACTGATGGATTATTGCGAACTGTCCGCCAATCCGGTGGGGCGGTTTCTGCTCGACCTGCATGGCGAGGACCGGCGCGGATATGAGCAGTCCGATGCTTTGTGCACGGTGTTGCAGGTCCTCAATCACATGCAGGATTGCGGTGACGACAAACAATCGATTGACCGGATCTACATTCCCGCCGACTGGATGGAGGAATTCGAGACGTCATACGCCGTGCTGGATGCCGGCCGCAGCGACCCGGGATTCCGTAAGGTTCTCGACCGCATGCTTGACCGCTGCGACGATCTTATTGAAACCGCCACGGCTCTGCCGTCGCGGCTGGCAAACACACGGCTGGCCATAAATTCCGCGACCATCGTCTGCCTGGCGCGGCGCCTGTCGCGACGGCTGCGCCGAGGCGATCCCCTTGCCGAACGGGTCGCTCTGACGAAAGCCGATTTCGTTTTGTCCGTGCTGTCGGGAATTGCCTGGGGCCTGTTTCGCCGGCGGCCGTCCGCAAATGTGTCGGGTCCGGCTTCATGAGCGCGCTGGTCTTTGACGAATTGTCGCCGCTCGTCACCGGGGGTGCCGTAAGTCCGCAGGATTATGCGGCATCCGTGGTCACACGGTCGCGCTCCTCGTTCACGTTCGGGATGAAAATGCTGGAAAAGACGCGGCGCGAGGCCATGTTCGCGATTTATGCGTTTGCCCGCACGATCGATGATATTGCCGACGGTGATTGGCCGGCCGACGAGAAACGCGAATTGTTGAATGCCTGGAAGATCGAGATCGATCGCCTTTATGCCGGGGAACCGCAGGGCGCGATTGCGAAGGCACTGCTTGGACCGGTCAAGACCTTTGACCTTCCCAAGCAGGAATTCCTCTTGATGATCGATGGCATGGAGATGGATGCCAATGGGCCGGTGCAGGCGCCGGACATGGAGACCCTCTTGGCCTACACGCGCCGCGTCGCCGGAACCGTTGGCATGTTGTCGGTGCGTGTGTTCGGCGCGGGATCCGGAGCGGGGACGGAAACGTTTGCGCTTCGTCTTGCCGATGCCTTTCAGCTGACCAACATTCTGCGGGATGTTGAGGAGGATGCCGGGATCGATCGGCTGTATCTGCCGAGGGAACTGTTGGAACGCCACGGAATTCCCCATGCAACCCCGGCACAAGCCGCGCACCATCCCGAAATCAGCAGAGTCTGTGCCGATATCGGCGCGATCGCGCGCCGGGACTTCCTGGCGGCCCGTGAAGCCCTGAAATCGCTTGATCCAAAATCGTTGAAGCCCGCCCTGATGATGATGGGCGTGTACGAAGGATATCTGGACAGGCTCGAAGCTGCCAATTGGAGCCGATCCGTCATTCCGCTAAAAATGTCCAAAGTCTCAAAACTCCTGCGTGGCCTGCATTATGCGTTCTTCAAGAATTTCCGTTGAGCCGAATGCCATGATGGCGGTTTTGTACGGATCAGGACGGCGGACGGTCTGACGTGGCGGGGCGATGTCACATTATCGGTGCCGGATTGGCGGGATTGTCGGCGGCGGTACGGCTGTGTCATGCCGGATTTGATGTTCGTCTTTACGAGGGCGCCGCGCAGGCCGGCGGACGGTGCCGGTCCTATCATGACAGCCGCCTGCAGAAGACGATCGACAACGGCAACCATCTCGTCCTTTCCGGCAACCGGGCGGCTTTGTCATTTCTGGACCTGATCGGCACCCGGGATCAATTGTCCGGTGGACAGGACGCACGGTTTCCGTTCGTCGACCTTGCGACCGGGGAACGATGGTCCGTCCATGCGAATCCGGGGCCCGTGCCGTGGTGGATCCTGAAGGCCGAACGGCGCATTCCCGGCACCCGCCTGTCCGATTATCTCGGCGGTATTGCGCTGGCGTTCGCCGGGCCGGACAAGTCGGTTGCCGATGTCGTGCCGACAACAGGGGTCATGGCGGACCGTTTCTGGGAACCCTTTACGCTTGCGGTGATGAACGCTCCGCCGGAGGAATCCAGCGCGAAACTGTTATGGTCGGTGGTGCGTGAGACATTTGTCAGGGGAGGAACTCACTGTATTCCCCTGTTTGCCAAACATGGACTGGGGGCAGCCTTTATCGATCCGGCACTGGACTACGTTCGCGGCAAAGGAGCTGAAGTCGCACTCAACAAACGTTTGTCTTCATTGAATTTCGAGAGCGACCGGGTTTCAGCGCTTGTGTTTCGGGATGAAACGATTTCGGTGACCGATGAAGACCATGTCGTTCTTGCCGTGTCTCCGGCGCAATTGGCGACATTGATGCCTGACCTGGTCGTTCCAACGCAAAGTGGGGTCATTGTGAACGCACATTTTGTCGTCAAGGACGCGGCGTCGTTGGACAATGCTCCTGCGTTCATCGGTGTCCTGAACAGCGCCTCGCAATGGATATTCGTGCGCGACGACGTGGTCAGCATCACCATCAGCGCCGCAGGGGCGCTTGGCCTGGACAAAGAAACCGAGGAAACAATGCTGCCCCGCCTCTGGAAAGAGGTTTGCAGCGCCCTAAATATGGACATTGAAGCGGGCTACGTTGCCGGACGGATCGTGAAGGAAAAGCGCGCGACCTTCGATCAGTCGCCGGCCGCTGTGTCAACACGCCCGCAGACGGCGACGGCCTACAGAAATCTTATGTTGGCCGGAGATGTGATCGACACCGGCTTGCCAGCCACAATAGAAGGTGCGATACGCTCGGGCGAAAAGGCGGCCGCATGTGTTGCAAACCGGTGCAAAACCGGGCAGGACGAGTAATACGGGACGAAGTGATGCAGGTAATGGCCAAGTTCGACGGTATGGAGTTTGACGAATCCGCTGGCAACAAATCCGTCATAAACGAGCAACGCCAACGCCTCTTCGAGTATCAGCAAGACGACGGTCATATTCTGTTCGAACTGGAAGCGGATTCCACCATTCCTTCCGAGTATGTGCTGTTGCATCATTTCCTTGGTGAGATTCATTCCGAACGACAGGACAAGATTGCCGTCTACATTCGCCGGATCCAGAACCTTGACGGGTCATGGCCGCTTTTTCACGACGGCGATGGCAACATCTCCGCATCGGTCAAGGCCTACTGGGCGCTCAAGCTGATCGGCGACGATGTCGACGCGCCGCATATGGCGCGGGCGCGGGCATGGATCCTGAAGCAGGGCGGTGCGGCGTCCGCGAATGTGTTTACGCGGATCATGATGGCCCTGTTCGGACAGGTTCCGTGGCGCGCCATTCCGGTCATGCCGGTGGAACTGATGCATCTTCCGCTCTGGTTTCCGTTCCATATCTCCAAGATTGCCTATTGGTCGCGGACTGTGGTCGTGCCGCTGTTGATCCTGTTTGCCCACAGGGCGCAGGCGGTCAATCCGACCGGTCTGGACATTCGGGAACTGTTTGTGACGGCGCCGGAAAAGCACCGCGTTTACAATATCAACCCGACCGGCTCCCGGGTCGGGAACATGTTCCTTTTGCTGGACAAGGTTTTGCAAAGGGTCGAACCGCATTTTCCCAAGAGCATCCGCCGGAAAGCAATTGCAAAAGCGGAGACTTTCTTTCTCGAGCGGCTGAACGGGGAAGATGGCCTTGGCGCGATTTATCCGGCCATGGCGAATTCGGTCATGGCCATGCGGGTGCTGGGCTATTCCGACGATGACCCGTCGATGAAAATCGCGCGGGAATCGATTGAAAAGCTGGTCATCGATGCCGGTGACGAAATCTATTGCCAGCCCTGCCTTTCACCGGTTTGGGATACAGGACTCGCCGCTCACGCGCTGTTGGAGGCCGGCGACAGGGACGATCCCGAAATTGAACGCATGCTCGATTGGCTGCTCGATCGCCAGATTCTCGACGTGCGCGGTGACTGGAGCGTTCGCAGGCCGGATGTCCGCCCCGGCGGCTGGGCCTTTCAATATGCCAATGACCATTATCCGGACGTCGATGACACTGCGGTCGTGGCTCTTGCCATGCACCGGCAGGGCAACCCGAAATACAGTGAAGCGATCGAAAGGGCCTGCGAATGGCTCGTCGGCATGCAGAGTTCGTCGGGCGGATGGGGTGCGTTCGAACCCGAAAACGAGCACCTTTATCTGAATTCGATTCCGTTTGCGGATCACGGTGCGCTGTTGGACCCGCCGACCGCGGATGTCACGGCGCGATGTGTCGGGTGCCTGGCCCAGGTCGACAAGCTGAAATATGCGGCTGAAATCAGGAAGGGTATCGACTTCCTGAAACGCGACCAGGAAAAGGACGGGTCGTGGTTTGGCCGGTGGGGCGCCAATTATGTTTACGGAACCTGGTCAGTGCTGGTTGCCCTGAACGGCGCGGGCGAAGATATGTCGGCACCCTATATCCGCAAAGCGGTCGATTGGTTGAAAGCGCGCCAACTGGCGGACAATGGCTGGGGAGAGGGGCTGGAGACGTATGAGCCTGGCCGCAAGGCGTTCGCCCGCACGTCAACCGCATCACAGACCGCCTGGGCGGTTCTCGCTCTGATGTCAGCGGGGGAATTCGAGTCGGATGAAGTTCAAAGCGGCATCGAATATCTTCGAACGGCGGAACGCGACGGCGTGCGCTGGCGGGAACGGCATTGGACGGGCACCGGATTTCCGAAGGTGTTCTATCTGAAATATCATGGCTACGCCGCCTACTTTCCGCTTTGGGCCATGGCGCGGTACGAAAAACTCAAATCCTCCAATGATAAAACTGTCATCTGGGGCATGTGAGCGGAATCAGATAGTCTTTCTAACCTGAAACTTCGACGGTTGGTCCGATTGGCGAGAACGTGCCTCTGGTGTGCGTTGCGGCTGCTTCAGCGATTGTGCCGGCTTCGGGTTTCGCATCATTTTCCATTGTGACGATCCGGTCCAATGAGGAAACACTCTTATGGAAAAGGTTGGGCATTCGTGGGCTTCCTTGGGATAATCTGCGGATTGCAAATGGAGGCGGAATGTTTCGCCGACGTCGGATATTCCGAGAAGATCCGGATTGCCGTTTCCGCGGCGAAACCGGACCGGGCTGAAGCGGAAGCCCGACAGTTCGCCCAGGAAGGCGCTCGGGGCCTCATCAGTTTCGGACTGTGCGGGGGCCTGGACCCAAAACTGAAAGCCGGAGATCTCGTTGCTCCCAATCAGATCGTCTGCAAACAGGATATGTGGGGCATTTCGCCGTTCCTGATCGGCAGATCCGTCGTCCAGGCCGAATTCGGCCTGGGATCCGACATTGTGGTGTCGAATGTGGAGGAAAAGGCGTTACTGCATCAGGCGACGGGTTCGGCAATCGTCGATATGGAGAGCCATCGGATCGGGGAAGTGTGCAGCGCGTGCAACATACCGTTTTTTGTGCTGCGCGCCGTATGCGATCCGGCGAATCAATCCATTCCCGCCGCCGCTGCCCATGCAATCGACGACCATGGGAAAACACGACCTATGGCTGTCGCCGCCGGATTGATCAAAAATCCGGGCGATCTTCCTGATCTGATGCGCCTGAAAAAACAGACCGAAACAGCACTTGCAACCCTGCGAAATGCGGCTTCCAATGAAGTCCCGGGTATCCTACGCAGCGTCGAGCTTGTCTAGCTCGGTCCTGACGATCTTCTCATGAACGTCCACTGCTTCGCGTTGTTTTGAGAGATCGATTTCCGGTGCCATCGGCCCCGTCGTTTTCAGACCGCGTAATGCGACCTTAAGGGCTTTGAACGGGTTCGCCATGGCATCAACGGCGGCCGTCGGCTCGTAGCCGCAATGGGCCATGCAATCGGCGCATTTCGCGTACTTGCCCGTGCCGTAGCTGTCCCAGTCGGTCGTGTCCATCAACTCTGTGAAGGTCTTGGCATAGCCTTCGCCCAGGAGGTAGCACGGACGCTGCCACCCAAAAATGTTGCGGGTGGGCATTCCCCACGGCGTGCACTGATATTCCTGATTGCCGGTTATGAAATCGAGATACAGACTGGAGTGCGAGAGGTTCCACTTGCGTCCGCGTTCCTTGCCGATCCGGAACACATCGCGGAAAAAGTTCTTCGTCTTTGCCCGATTGAGGAAATGGGTCTGGTCCGGCGCGCGTTCATAGGCGAAACCGGGCGAAATGGTGATGCCGACTTTCATGTCGGTGGCGAAATCCAGAAAATCCGCCAGTTCGTGGGCCGGATAACCATCGAAAATCGTCGCGTTCACATTGACCTGAAATCCGGCGTCCTGGGCGGCCTTGATTGCGCTGACGGCTTTCTCGAACACGCCATCCTGGCAAACCGACTTGTCGTGATGTTCCTTCAGGCCGTCGAGATGGACGGAGAAAAACAGGTAGGGGGACGGTGTGAACAGGTGCAGCTTCTTTTCCAGAAGCAGGGCATTGGTGCAAAGCGAAACGAATTTTTTTCGTTTCACCAGCCCGGAGACGATTTCGCCGATCTCCTTGTGGATCAGTGGCTCTCCGCCGGGGATGGCGACAATCGGCGCACCGCATTCGTCAGCAGCGTCCCAGCACTGTTGCGCCGACAGCCTTCGATTGAGGATCGGATTCGGATAATCGATCTTGCCACAGCCCGCACAGGCCAGATTGCAGCGGAACAGAGGTTCAAGCATCAGCACCAGCGGATAGCGTTTGCGCCCCGCCAGTTTCTGCTTCATGACATACATTCCGACTTTGACTTGCTGAAACAGGGGTACGCCCACGACGATCTCGCTTTTTCAATTACCTGGCGGTTTGCCAGCCTTGTCCTATCAACGTTGTCGCAAACGCGCAATCGTCGAC
>JGI12316J15310_10000023_pt34 | contig 41411 bp, 37 predicted proteins | sample MarCyaLeptolynsp_FD_15310 | JGI IMG/M metagenome (IMG submission 15310)
CACATAACCTAAACGCTTCATCAACACCCGAAAACGGGCTGGACTGAGCTTTATATCAGTCTCTTTATACATATGCTGACGTAACCGTTCGATAGTCCATAGCACAAATGAATAGCCTAATGCCTCGGGAGCAAGCTCAACAATCTCACCCAACCGTTTTTCATACGTTTCATCCGTTTTACGGGGACGCCCACTTTTAGCCCGATCACCTAAGCCGGCAATCCCTTCTGCTTTCCAGCGATGATACCAACCGTAAATCGTTGGTAATTTGACGGCCATTATTTCAGCCACTTCGGTCACCGATTGTCCCAGATGCAACATGTGGATGGCGGTGGCACGTTGACGGATACGAGCATCATGGGCGCTGCGGATCGCTTGCTCTATTTCGGCAAGTTCTTTTTCTGTTAACATATAATCTAATTGTTTTGGCATACTATATAGTATAGCCTATTTTATATTTCTTTCGATTAATGGCTTAACATATAATCTAATTGTTTTGGCATACTATATAGTATAGCCTATTTTATATTTCTTTCGATTAATGGCTTAATATCGGGATAACTTGTGGCAAATGTTGTCGTAAAATATCTAGTGTCTCATGATCTTGTTCATCTTTGACTATCCTTAAAAGATCTGGTATGAGATCTATATCAAGATTTCCTGATTCTAGCTCATTGAAAATTACTTTGCGTGCTTGAAATTTGTCATTTGGTTTACCATGTTTTAGAAATTCCATTGCGTCATCAACTGTTAAATTTGTAATAGCAGTGCGACTTCCTTTTTCGCTCAGTACATTTTTTATTGCATATATCAGTTCATCTACTTGGTATTGGATATTGCCTGTAAAATCAAATCTTTTGTGACGTGAAAGATTAACATTTAGTTGGGTATCATCTCCTTGAATAACAAAAATCACCCCTCCATTTTTCATTGAGGTACTCATGAAATGATTTAACTCATCAGCAACCCACTCAGACTCTGAAGCCTCTTTATTCCAAATAACTAGTAAGATAGTTACATTGGAGATAACTTCTTCAATTTCGCGATTGAACGGTTTGTTACCATTCCAACTGTCTACGTCTGTATAAACATTTATACCCGTATTAGCAAGAGTTTGCCTGACTATAAACGCTTTATCACGGCCATTTCCACCCGAACCTCTACTATAACTTATGAATGCATCGTATGAGATACTCATATTTATTCATTAACCAATCAGTAAATTTTAATATATTATAAAAGTCGTTTTGAGATTGGATCTGTAGCATTAAGCAGATCACGTAATGATATGCGTTGCAAAATCACAAAAGACCGGTGATGGTCGTTGCTTCGCGAATAGTGAGTAACAATGTATTCGCGTTTGAAATAGTCGATAAACATTTTAGCACTGGATTCTAACCACTTTTGTGCTGGGGGAATAGTTATATCAGGAAACATTTCTAACCATGTCAGTGGTAATTCAATAGAAATAATATTTTCGGTAACCCCTAATTCATAATCATTTAATTCAAGGTAACGTTTTGAATCTGCACTCTCAACCCAACTTGTTTTTGTAATATTCGCGATGGTTAATTTGTTACTATCGGATGTCGGAGTACCGCCAGACAAAACCCAATCATAAGGAACTTTAACACGACTCCCCATGATACTACGCGCCATATATTTTTTCACCCGCTCTGATCTAATTGGTAAAACAGCTAGAAATCGATCTTCAACTGTTCCTGGGATCCCTCCCTCATACGGAGCAACCTCCCAAGCATGTTCACCACCACCAATAAATGCCCCCATACCTAAATTAAATTCTCTGTTTCGTAGAAATGGATCAAATGTCCATGTTACATAATCAATATCTGGAGAAGTTTTACTTACTTTTGATACTTGCGAAGCTTTTAGTCTTGTGCCGATGCCAACATGGCGGGTATCAGCCCCCAAAATTTGTGAGCGTGAATATAATTTTGCTTCTATTTTTTCTAAGCCATTAATCGAAAGAAATATAAAATAGGCTATACTATATAGTATGCCAAAACAATTAGATTATATGTTAACAGAAAAAGAACTTGCCGAAATAGAGCAAGCGATCCGCAGCGCCCATGATGCTCGTATCCGTCAACGTGCCACCGCCATCCACATGTTGCATCTGGGACAATCGGTGACCGAAGTGGCTGAAATAATGGCCGTCAAATTACCAACGATTTACGGTTGGTATCATCGCTGGAAAGCAGAAGGGATTGCCGGCTTAGGTGATCGGGCTAAAAGTGGGCGTCCCCGTAAAACGGATGAAACGTATGAAAAACGGTTGGGTGAGATTGTTGAGCTTGCTCCCGAGGCATTAGGCTATTCATTTGTGCTATGGACTATCGAACGGTTACGTCAGCATATGTATAAAGAGACTGATATAAAGCTCAGTCCAGCCCGTTTTCGGGTGTTGATGAAGCGTTTAGGTTATGTGTATCGTCAACCGAAACATGATTTAAGCGCTCTACAAGATGCTGACGAGCAAGAACGGAGCAAGGAATTATTGGAGTGGTTGAAAAAAAAGCCCTTGGCGGGAAATATGAACTCCTCTTTATGGACGAAACAACCATGAGCATGCATCCGCCGCTACGAAAATGCTGGATGAAGCGTGGACAGACAAAGTTAATCCCTGCGCCCGGCATACAGCGATGGACACATGTCTTTGGGGCGTACAATTGGGTAACAGATAACATGAGTTGGACAATCGCACCTCGCAAAAATAGCAACGCTTTTATCACCTTTCTTGATCATCTCATGACGAAATGCTACCCTACACAAAAAGTGGTATTAGTACTCGATAACGCTACTTTTCATACGAGCCGAGCATCGATGGCTGCGATGAGTTCATTTGCTGATCGGTTGCAGGTGGTATGGCTCCCGAAGTATTCGCCATTTCTCAATCCTATCGAGCGCTATTGGCTACATCTGAAAAATCTAGCTTGCGCCAATAAGCTCTATATCGATTTAGATCATCTTCGCCAGCAGGTGGAGGGTGCTCTTATGCGACAGAACCTACCCAATTCCAATGATCGCTTTTCTTTATTAAAAAACTTACGACCAACGGCTTAAGTATATAATCGAGCGATGAAAAATTAGATTTTGTTGACATTTTATAAAACCTTGAGTCCAGAAAGTGAAAGTAGGATAGATATTTTTATTTAATATAACATTACTACAATAAATGATGCAAACCTAAACATAAAATATACAGGGCGATTGCATCAAATATGGTCTAGTATTTTCTCAAGAAATGTGGTGTCCCACCCCGCTTTGAAGCGTTTGGTGCGAATACTGCCCTTAGACGGGTCTTTTTTGAGAATATTGAGTGCAAACTGTCGCAAAATAGCCATGTTTTGAGCCGCATCGCCCATTCTGACGCGCGAATCATCTTCCCGAAAAATAACATCCAGTACCCAATGCAAGCTATTTTCGACCGCCCAATGATAACGTGTTGCCATTAAGAGTCTTTCAGCGTCAGGCGGCAAACTGCTAATGTAATAGGCCGTTTGTGACTCAACTTTGCCCTTGAATCTCCGCTCCCGTCGTACCCGAATGATGGTTTTGAGGTCAGCCCAACCTTGATAATTGCGAATGTAGTCAAAGGCTAATGGGTCGCTAATAGCCCAACATTCTCGAATCTCAATGCGCCCATGTCCCTTGTTAACCGTCTTGGCATAGGTGCTGGTCATGTCAGCAAATTGCACATGGTCAGCATAGGCAAACCAATCTTGTAAATCCATATGGAGATTGCCTTGGTTATCTTTGACACGCAAGACATAGTCCGCTTTTTCATCACGGATGGCTTGCGCAATCTTGGTTTGGGCACCCATCGCATCAAGGGTCACAAGACAACCCGAGACGTCTAAAACCCGCAATAATTGCGGAATAGCCGTGATTTCATTCGATTTGGCGTCTGTTTTCCACTGTCCAAGCGCAATACCGCTCTCACTGGCCCACGCATTGACCATATGAATCGCTTCTTTCCCGATGCCTTTGTCATGGCTACGGCGAACCGTTTTGCCATCAATGGCAATCACTTGGCCTTTGGTGACCCGAAACACATCCTCTACCCAACGCATAAAACTGGTCTGAAAGGTGTCCGCATTTAACACCGCAAAAAACCGTCCAAATGTGTCGTGGGATGGAATCCCATTCGGCAACTCAAGGAAGCCACTTAACCACTCTTCTTTTGCGTTCCCAAAATTCTCGACATCCACCCATGTTTCCGCTCCGGCGATCATCGCACACACGCCGATCACGATGATGTCTATTAAACGATGATCACAGCGACCAGCTACGCGCGGATCTTCAATATTACGAAAATGGGCGATTAGGGTGATTTCTTCTTCTGACATGGCAACCTCCTTGAACGAGGTTACTATTATCCCTTATCTTTTATTTTGATGCGATTGCCCTGATAAAATATAGTATAAATAAAATTTCAGATGAGATAAAAATGTATGATCGGGTGGCATCCCCCCCATTGTGATAGTATAATTTCTTGGTAGTGTTACCTGAAAAATGAGCCTTGTGATATACTTAAAATTGCTTTGAAACAAGGGCATTCAGTCGTTTTAATGACGAAAAAAATCGTTCATGCTAAGACTATCTTAGGTAACATCTCTATGAAATTTAGCTGCCGCCGCTTGGTTGGTGGGTGGCGATACAGGCACAACGCGGTTACAGTAAAGGTAAACCGCTTGAAAGGAGCAATCTGGAGTTATGGCAAAATCACGTACAGAATTGATGGTAGACCGCCTGCGCGACCTTGCATCTGGCACACCAGACATTGAAGCGTCCGCAGTAGTCAGTATTGACGGCTTGATTATGGCATCTAACTTGCAAGCCGGTACAGAAGAAGACCGCGTATCCGCAATGTCTGCTGCGATGCTCTCACTGGGCGAACGTATCGCAACAGAACTTGGGCGTGGTAGCCTTGACCAAGTTTATATTCGTGGTGACAACGGGTATGTTATTTTGATGTCTGTTGGCGAAGAAGCTGTGTTAACCACCTTGGTACGCGAAAACGCAAAATTAGGGCTTATCTTCCTTGATATGAAACGTGCAGCAGATGACCTAGGAAAATTGGTCTAAGCTCGTACCATTCCCTTTTTCATTTTGAATAGCTTTACATCATATGGAGGCTCTGCCATATTTCGTAGCCTCCTTGTTGTATTTATATTAAGGTGACGCCTATGGCAAAGTATATTTTCTGTACTGGGGGGGTTGTAAGTTCAGTAGGAAAAGGCGTTACAGTCGCCTCTGTTGGACGTATCCTCAAATCCCGTGGTATCAAAGTCGCAATCCAAAAATTAGATCCCTACCTTAATGTCGATCCCGGGACAATGAGCCCTTATCAACATGGTGAAGTTTTCGTAACTGCCGATGGTGCCGAAACAGATTTGGACTTAGGGCACTACGAGCGATTTATTGACGAAAATCTTGATGCAAGTTGCAATATGACGACGGGGCAAATTTATAGCGAAGTCATTACCCGCGAACGTCGTGGTGATTATCTCGGTGGCACAATCCAAGTTATTCCCCATATTACCAATGAAATTAAGCGTCGCATCAAAGTCGTTGCCAAAAATACAGGAGCTGATGTTGTATTAGTCGAAGTTGGCGGAACAGTCGGCGATATCGAAAGCCAACCCTTTATCGAAGCAATTCGGCAACTTCGTAATGAACTCCCTCGTGAAGACACATTAGGTATTCACCTAACCTTTTTGCCTTACATTGGTGCAACAGGCGAGCTAAAAACAAAACCGACTCAGCACAGCGTTCGTGAATTACGCAGTTTTGGTATCCATCCACACATTATTATTCCTCGCTCCGATCATCCTGTGAGTGAGGAAATCACCAATAAGATCGCGCTATTTTGTGATGTTGCCCCAGAAGCTGTGATTCCATTGGTCACAGCATCGAGCATCTATGAAGTCCCAGGTTTTTTGGAGGATGCTAATATTGGGGACTACATTGCAAAAGTGATGAAGCTCAAAACCCAAAAATCCGATTTTTCCACATGGCGGGATTGGGTAGATCGGATGAATAAAGCTGAAAAGCGCGTGAATATTGCCATTGTTGGTAAATACGTTGAACTGCATGATGCCTACATAAGCGTTAAAGAAGCCCTATCCCATGCCGCGGCGAGTGTCGATGCTCATTTGGATGTGACTTGGGTTAATTCCGAAACACTTGAAAAGAATAATGATACAAGCCCATTCAATGATGTTGACGGGATAGTTGTTCCCGGCGGATTTGGGTATCGTGGTGTTGAGGGTAAAGTCATCGCTGCAAAATTTGCCCGTGAAAATCAAATTCCTTATTTGGGTTTGTGTCTAGGTATGCAAGTCATGTGTATTGAATTTGCCCGCCATGTTCTGAATTTGGAAAAGGCAAATAGCACAGAATTTGATAACGAAACCCCATATCCTGTGATTGACCTCATGTTGGATCAGCACAACATTACCGATCTGGGGGGAACTATGCGCTTAGGTGTGTATCCCTGCTGTATTCAAGAAGATACTATTGCAAGCAAAGCCTACCAAGCTGGGCAAATTGAGGAACGGCATCGGCATCGGTGGGAAGTGAGCAATGTCTACCGAGGCGATATGCAAGCGTCTGGCATGATCTTTAGTGGGTTGAGCCCAGATCGCCGTTTGGTTGAAATTGCGGAAATTAAAGATCATCCGTTCATGGTGGGGAGCCAATTTCATCCTGAGTTTTTAAGCCGTCCTAACAACCCCCATCCATTATTTAAAGCCTTTCTTGAGGCAACGCTATCGAAACAAGCGTGAGGTGAGTCATGTCTTTAGAATCTTATATTGCTGCTATGCCAAAAGTTGAGTTGCATGTTCACCTAGAAGGCTCAACGCAACCAGAAACACTCCTCAAAATAGCTCAACGCAATAAGATTAAATTGCCTGCCGATACGGTAGAAGGCTTACGCGAGTTGTATCAATATCGTAATTTTGATGATTTCATCAAAATTTATTTAATGATTGTGGGAGCATTTAAAACACCACAAGATTTTACTGATTTAGTTTATGATTTTGGTGCAGAAATGCATCGTCAGAACATTCGCTACAGCGAAGTCACATGGACACCTCAACTTCACGTACCCTTTAATGCAGAAATTCCATTTACAGACTTGTTACAAGCCTTAAATGATGGACGACAAAAAGCAAAAGATGATTTTGGTGTTGACATGTGCTGGATACCAGACATTGCCCGCAACTTCCCTGAATTTAAGAAACAAACACAGGAATGGCTTTGTAGCGATGAAGCGCTAAATGGAGGCGTTGTGGCATTTGGATTGGGTGGCGCTGAAGTCGGTTACCCCCCAGAAGATTTTGAAGATGTTTTCACGATAGCACGCGAACAATATGGATTACCGGCTAACCCTCATGCGGGTGAAACGGTTGGTCCTGCTAGTGTGTGGGGGGCTATCAAGTCACTTAAAGCGGTTCGGATTGGGCATGGCGTACGCGCTATTGAAGATCTTGAACTCGTTAAATACCTTGCTGAACACAAAATCCCATTAGAGGTGAATCCCACCAGCAACTTAAAATTACAAATTTATCCATCTTATGATGACCATCCACTCAAAAAGCTAATGGATGCAGGGTGTATTGTGTCAATTAATTCGGATGATCCACCATTATTTAATACAACACTTACTGAAGAATATTTACATGCTATCCAAGATTGCGGATTAACCCTGTCAGAGTTGGAAAAAACCGTCCTAGATGCCCTTGATACAAGTTATTTGCCTAAGGATACTAAGCACCAGCTAAAAATTGAATTTAGCGCTGATTTTGCCCGTCTGAGAACCGAGCATGGAGTACAAGATGTTTAATATTGGCGATTTTTGGCGAATGATCCTAAGCCGTGAACCAGAACTCATTTTACATGCATACAATAGCTTACCAAATGAGGATGAAAAACAATCTGTACATGATCATTTGATTAGTATGGTAACAGAACCAGATTGGTCGGAACCGCAACGGGTTTCAGCGCAAGCGGCTTTGGAGGCGTTGCAAGACAATAGCCAACAAAATTAGGCCACTTCCTACAATGATGAATGTCATCAAGTTAAATTGTTGTGTAAAGTCTGGTACCCATGCCTCAAATGTAATAGTCTGATTTTGATAGTGGGTAAGTTGTTGGCGATGAGTTCCATCTGGCTCACTAGCAAATAAATTGTCACCTTCACCCTCGGCATTAAATGTACTCCAAACAAGCATATCACGCCGGGGATGCCATACTTGAAAGTAATCATGCAGATTGGGTGTTTGGCTTATGTTAATGGTTTCAACCCCATCATGCCTAACTAAATATAGTTCTGCAAACCGATCTGGCGTACGGTTTCGATATATTAGCCATTCCTGTTGTGGCGACCACCCCTCAAATAAATTATTTCCCTGAATTGTGTATTGTTCAGGAGGTGTGGCAACGCGAAAAATATGAACTTCACCGTGTTCAACTCGTTCAGTAAAGTATTCAACATTATTTCTTGGCGAGATTTCAGGAATTTGTAAATCTTCCCGCTGTATTTCTTCAGGAATATCTAAGGCACTATAGTTGATTCGGAAAAACTTGTCAGTCTCAGGATTACGGTAAACCAATGATATATCATCACTCACTACAAAATCATAAAATGTTTCAAAGGATGTTAATGCTTGGTATTCTGTAGTCATGATGTGAATACGATGTAAATTTCCATCTGTCCAATAGCGTATCCAATTGTCCGCAATATCAATAAATGTAATCTCAGTGTCGTATTCAGGACTCAGGCTAACAAACATATGCCCATAAAAATCACTTTTGTAGAGCTGATATGGCGGACGATAATTTGTATACAAGATCCCGTTATCAAATACACCCATAAATCGGGAATTATCCGTCAATAACAAATCAGTTTCAGATTCTCGATATAAATATAAGCTATCAGCTAACGGCCTTGGATCAGATGCTGTGTAAATAAAAGCGAATGGAAAATCAGCTTGACGTTGATGGGCAATTAAAATGCCAAGGGTGCAACAAAAAATACCAAATATGGAGACAATAAAGGCACGCATAAATAGATTATACATGCCTTCACTGCTTATTGAGGAGAAGTCTTAAAGGTTAGTGTTCAGTGTTATTCAACAGGTGTAATCTTGACGACCTGTGGCTTAGAAGCATGCACCTTGGGTAAGGTAATGCTAAGTACATTATCTTTGTAGCTTGCTTTGGCGTCTTCTGCCACAATTTTTACCGGCAATAAGACTGTGCGCGAAAATTCACCAAATTTACGTTCACGTTTATGATATGTGGCGCCAACAGGATCATCTGGAGCAACCGTTTGCCCACTAAGCGTTAATTGATTGCCATCTGTGATAGAAATATCAACACTATTGACTTGTAACCCTAACAAGGCTCCTGTCGTAACAACCAGTGTTTCATCAGTTTCGTAAACATCTACTTGTAGCCCACCTGTGTTGATCGAAAAAGTTTCTTCTAACACTTTGTTGAATTGGTCACGGAAATTTACAAATTCTTCTTTCAATCGATTTTGATTTGTCATCTTACAATCTCCCAATCTAAACGTTCTATCTATTAATTTATACGACACTTAGATAAAAAAGTTGTGCCCATCATATTAGATGGGCATTAGAATTTGAGGGATTAAGAGTGTATTGCTTAGGTTTGAGAGATTTACCGATTCTTTTCAATTAGTTCAATCATTTGCAATAGCACTTGGCGCACACTCGATTTACTGGTGGAATCGCAAGGCATGACGGTTACAGAATCGTCTAAATTGGTTTCGCGACGAATCTGGCTTAGGCTAGCTGTACCATCCATATCAGCTTTATTTGCCACCACAAGATAGGGAACTTGATTAAAGTTTGAAAACAATTTAATTAAATCGTGAGCGTCAGGAAATGAGGCAGGATCCGTACTATCGACTAATACAATAAACCCATTCATTTCATTTGCCAGAATTTCCCACATAAAATCGAAACGAGCTTGCCCCGGCGTTCCATTTAAGTGAATACTTCTGTTTTCAAGCGATACCCGCCCATAATCCATAGCGACCGTTGTTTCTGCTTTTACACCGCGATCTTCCGTCGTTATTTTACGCTCTGTGCTCACGACTTCTATTTCAGAAATGGTTTTCGTGAAAGTTGTTTTACCCGAATTAAACGGGCCAGTCACAATAACTTTATACAGACTCATATTGTTATGCTTACTCCTCGTTCTCACGGCGGAAGTCAATAAACCGATAGCCAACACCTCGTTCCGTCAGAATATACTTTGGTTTAGAGGGATCTTCTTCTATTTTTTCACGCAAATAATTGACATATAAACGCACATAATGAGATTCATCACGATATTCATAACCCCAAACCTTTGCTAGGATCTGTTCATGTGGAATAGTCCAACCTGCGTTTTCAATTAGATGATACAACATCCGATACTCTGTAGGGCGTAGCTTAATATGTTCATTATTCACCAACACCTCACGCCGATTAAAATCAACACTCAAGCGAGGATCAATTTTAAGCACCGCTTTTTCTGATGTTGATGGCATATCAGACCGCCGTAATACAGCCTTAACACGGCTTGATAGTTCACGGGGGCTAAACGGTTTAGGAATATAATCGTCAGCACCAAGTTCTAAACCATGAACAATATCTTCTTCTTCACCTTTTGCGGTTAACATAACAACTGGGATCGATGAAAATTCCCGTAGCATTTTTAGGGTTTCATACCCATCCAATTTAGGCATCATCACATCCATCAGAACAATATCTGGCAATTGTGTCCGAATGACTTCTAATGCCTCTTGCCCATTATGCGCTTCTAACACTTGATAATTTTCTAACTCTAAGTTCATGCGAATAAACCCAATCATGCGGGGTTCATCATCGACAACAAGAATGCGTTTAGCTTCTTTTGGTGCTGAACGTGGTAGCTTTGATGCCATAAACTCTATTACTCCCGAATGAATGTTTCAAACTCGTCGTCTTTGTCGTCACTGAGCACTTCAATGAACACAATCCGAGTCATAGGGATAATCATTGTAGTTACGTCTTTTAGCAGATAGGGAAGCTCTTTGTTGTCCCGTCGACGGGCATTATACCCAACAATAACAGTATCCGTTTTAGCTGGCATTTCTTCAACTTCTACAACAGATGTTTCTAATCCTTCGATATGTAAATATAAGGTTATCATGTTTAGCTCTCCTAGGTTTTCGCAAAATAAATGTGAGAAACTAATTTCCCAAATCGTAATTCATCACCATCTCGCAAAATATGAGGTTGATTGGGAAACACTTGCCGTCCGTTAACAAATGTCCCATTTGCACTACCTAAATCGGTAATGGTAAGGTGATCTTGACTGCGGCGTATCACGGCATGACGACGTGATACCCCTTTGTCCAAGGCACCATGTGGGGTTAAGTCAATATCAGGGTATATACGCTTATTTTCATCTGAACGCCCTACAATCACTTCTGACTGGTTATTAAGGCTTGTTATATTATCGCTCCCCTGAAAATGGATGCGTACCCGTGTATCACTTGAAAGCGATGTTGTGCCAACGGTCAGTTTGGCCATCTCGTTATGAGTTGGTGTTGCACTCGCGTCAAACACTTGTGTTTTGATCATGTTTGTTTTTGGGGTTGCTTTGATGCCACCCTTATTAGTCTGGATATCTACAAATGCACTACCGCATTCCTCACAAAAGAACATACCCTCTAAATTAGGTGTGGAACAACTTGGGCAGATAATCATGCTTGATCATCTCCTGATGATAACAATGCCCGTGTTCCAAATTTTATGGTTTTACGTCCTTCTTGTGATAATGATTGGGTTTGTTTAACGCGTTGCGCTTCTAAGAGCACTGTTTGTGCCAAATCTGCTTGACCATGCTCAAGTAATCGTGTGGCTAAGTTTTCTAGGCGACGGGTCGCTTCATCAAACCTGCCAGCGACCAATGCATCTTCTGCTTTTTGTTGCATACGATGTAATGTGAGTTTACCAAGCGCATCTAAAATTGCCCTTGGTGGATTTTCCACAACCGGCGTTTCTGATGCTTCAACAGACAAATCACTAATCACTTTATATCCTGAGCGTTTCGCATACAACACATCACCATTAACATCGAATCGAACTAAGCTCCTAAACTTCGGTTCTAATGCTGCGGCTATTTGTAATTGTATCAGCAATTTTACAGGACGTTTATACTCTAATGCCCCTAGTAAAATAGGTTGGCTAATATCCTCAATGGGTTGAGGGTTCGGCACCAAACGAAATATGGATTCTAATTTTACGTCGGGGTCAGGGGCAATAGTCAGTTTTAATCGATCGGCAAAAGTTGATCCCAAACTTCTAACACGATCATTTAAAAATCTTACAACCGCCCCCGGTGAGTTGATATAGGCAGAATACCCACCTGTGACGGAAGTAATTTTATCTAAAAAGACATCATTCCACTCTGCGCCGATGCCCATCGCGCTAATGCCGATACCAAGGCTACTAGCCACTTCTGCCAAATCGATACTTAAGGACTCATCATCAAATGTTTCACCATCGGTTAACAGAATAATGTGATTGACGTAGTCATTATCTAAATGAGCGCGAGCAGCTTTCATGCCTGTTGAAAGCCCTTGGTATATTTCGGTACCGCCATTGGCTGTCATCGTGTTAACTAAAGCCTTTAGCGATGGCTTATCGACTACTTTTTCACTGAGAATAAGTGCTTCAGCACGATCACTGAAAACCACTAAACTCAAGTAGTCCTGTTCACTCAATTGGTCAATGATTTCATGGGCAGCTAATTTCACACGATCCAAACGTGAATTTTGCAACATTGACTTACTTCTATCCAACACCAACACTAGATTCATGGGGGAATTGGGGATCGTTTCTGGTGTAAAACTGGGATTAGTTGCAATTTCGACTAATGTATAAATGACTTGTGGCTCTGTAAGAATCGGCAAAACACGCTTACTAGGTGTTGCATGTACACTGAAATATTGTGGTTCAACGGCTAACCGATCACGCATTTGTCGATAGCTCGTCCTACGCGATGGATCACTCAATATCTCATATGCGCGTGTAATATCCGTAAATTGAAGTGTTGCACCCTCATTGTTATTCACATCAGGATGAAACCGCCGTGCAGCACGGCGATAACTCATCTTAATGTCTTTATCGGTTGCATCTTTTGATACACCTAATATGGCATAATAATCTTGTGTATGATCATCCATAAATTACTCGGGTATTTTCACAATTACCACAGAGATATTGTCTGGCCCACCACGTTCATTTGCTAACTTAACAAGTGTTTCACAAGCAGCTTGCGGCGTTGGCGAACTTTGGGTTGTACTACGGATTTCGTCTTCAGGAACTAAATTCCAAAGACCATCTGTGCAGATAAGCAAGCGTGAGCCTGGCATTAAGCGTCGGGTAACCGCATCAACGTCGATATTCTCATTCTGACCAATCGCACGATACAATACATTGCGATTGGGGTGTTCGAGTGCATCTTCTGGGGTGAGTTGCTCTAATTCAATAAGACGCTGTACTAAAGAATGATCGCGTGTAATTTGCTCAATACCATCTTTATCAATGATGTAAGCGCGGCTATCGCCAACATGCCCAATGTAAGCTAAATCCCCAATAATAGCACTCGCGGTTACCGTTGTACCACCATCGGGCACTAATTCAGTGACTTTACGATTTGCTTGTTGAACTGCTTCACGCATAACTTCTGAAATAGTTGGGCGGTTTGCATCAGAATCTTCTTTACTGAGCATAGGTAAAAAGACTTCTTGTGAAATATGATGAGCAACCACACGTGTTGTTACAGCAGAAGCTTTTTCGCCGTCATGGTGCCCCCCCATACCATCAGCAATAATGAATATTCCAAATTCTGGTTGTTCTTCTGAGCTACTAGAACTTGACAAAAATGATAACACTGCATCTTGGTTATTGCTGCGAATTTGACCGACATCAGTGTAATGACCGTAGATGATTCCTTTTTCGGTGGTGGCAGAAGATAGTTTAAGGTCCAGATCCGGCAGTTTCTGTGTACTGCCATCGTCTGGGATATGTATGTTGGGGATTGGGGATGGGGCGCTTTGTCTCTCGGTGTTTTTTGTTTTATCCAATGGCGCAGTGGCGCCCTCTAAAGAAACATCATCTGCAGCTTCAGTAGTAGGAGACGACGAAACAGGTTGTGTTGAGGTGTTGGGTTGCAACCCGAAAATCTTGCGTAGAATGTCCATAATTATGAGTCTTTCCATTAAGCCTTAAAGGCATATAGGTGATGATCCGCTGATCCGATATAAACAATGCCATCATGAATAGTTGGTGAACCAGGGACAATACCATCTGTTTCGTATGACCATCGTTCAACACCAGATTTGGCTTCAATGCAGTATACCTTGTTGTTGTTCGCACCTAAATACACAAAACCATCGGCATAAATTGGTGATGATGCGATTTTACTCTCTGTATCAAAGCGCCATTTTTCCCGCCCATCCAGATCAATGGCAAAAAGTTCGCCACTACCAGACCCAACATAAACCTTGTCTTCACCAAAACAGGGTGATGAAACAACAGCATTGTTGGTATTAAACTTCCAAACTGACCAACTGGTTTCAGCGTCTACCGCATAAACATTACCATCCAAAGACCCAAAAATAGCAAGCCCATTTTGAATCAATGGTGAGGAAATAATTCCTTTACGTGAGGTAAAGCGCCATTTCATCTGACCGCTTAAATCGACGGCAATCAAGTCGCCCCCCATAGTGCCATAAATGATACGGTCTTCCATCACAGCCGGACGGCAGCGAACAGGATCATGATTGGAGGCTTCCCATGCTTTACGCCCCGTGTTGACGCGAATTGCATACAACCGCCCATCGTCACTACCCACAAAAACATGCCCATGTTGAATATTAGGGGTCGAGTAGATAGGCGCTTCTGCTTGAAAAGTCCAGCGGATACGCCCAGTTCGAGTGTCAACAGCATATAAACTACGATCCTTTGAACCAAAAACAACAAGATTTTCTGGCTCTGATACAACAGGGGAAGAAGCAATAACATCATCTGCCGGATACTTCCACTTTAACTGTCCCGTATCAGCATCTAAAGCATACAAATTATTATCGTAAACGGTAACGAATACCTGCTTTCCACTCACAGTTGGTGTGGAGCGGATTTCTTCTTCTGCCTTGAATTGCCAACGCGGGGTAATTCCTGCTCCAATGTCGAGACTGCCACCGTCATCCCATGTGCGGGTTTCGTTTGCATTAAGGCCACCACTACCACTTGTTGAAAGAACACGCGTACCGACACCTGATAACAGAGATTCCAGTGCAGCCTTAAATTCACTTGCACTTTGGAACCGTTCTTCAGGTGTATAAGCAAGCGATTTCATAACAATAGCTTGTAGTTCCATTGGCACATTTGGGTTTGCTTCACGAATAGGGCGGTCTGCAAACGTGAATGGGGCATCCAAACGGGGATCGTGGCGTGTGAGAATGTGATGCATAGTTGCCCCAACCCCAAAAACATCACTAAGTGGTGTGGCTAAACCTCGATAACTTTCAGGGGCTGCATATCCTTCAGTTCCAATCATAGTCCCTTTTGTGTCAGGGTCAAAATGTTTAGCAATCCCAAAGTCAATCAGCCGTACTTGACCACGAATGTCGATCATAATATTTGAGGGCTTAATGTCACGGAATACGATAGGTGATTCACTTGTATGAAGGTAGTCCAGCACATCACATAATGTGATGCACCACTTAATGGCATCTTCAATCGGCAAGAAGCCATCAAATTTGTTGATAATACTGTCCATATCGCTACCGTCGATAAACTCCATGACCACGTACGCCCGCTCTTTAGTAGAGAAATAATCATGAATAGTCGGAATCGCCGGATGGCTTAAGCCAGCTAAGATATTGGCTTCTCGTTGGAAGTTGCGCAAAGCGTTATTGCGTAATTCAGGGTCTGTTGATTGCTGAAGCATTTCTTTTACCGCAACATAACGTTTTGCATCTGGGAATTGCATATCCCGGGCTTTATAAACCGACCCCATACCACCGACACCCAAAACACCCTCAATACGATACCGATGTTGTAAGATGGCATTATCTTGTAATGCACCTTCAATCCCTAAGAGACTCTTATTACTTTCTGATGCGAACTGTCTTGTATCAACCATTAAAATAACACCTATGTATAAATTGGGTAAATTACCATGAAATGTATGAACCCCTGAAAGAAAATTATAGTAGACTGAAATTTAATATGCAATTTTTATCTCTATATTGTCACATTCCGTTTTGCCGAAAGCGTTGTTCATACTGCGCATTTAACATTTACACTGACCAAAATCACCTGATTTCATCATATTTACAGGCGTTGCAGCATGAAGTAATGTTATTAGGGAAAGCGCAACCTGTTCACACAATATACTTTGGTGGTGGAACGCCAAGCTTAATTAGCATTAACCAACTATCAAAATTGATAACCACGATTCATCAGTATTTTTCAGTAGTGGATAAGCCAGAAATTACGATTGAGGTTAATCCAGAAGATATTACTCCAGAAAAACTAAAAAACTATCACCAAATGGGCATTAATCGGTTAAGTATTGGGATGCAATCGGCATTGGCACATGAGCTACGCCTTTTTGACCGTAATCACACTATAAAAGATACAAAAACCGTGTTAAATCAAGCTCGACAAGCTCATTTTGACAATATAAGTATTGATTTAATCTATGGACTCCCTGAACAAACATTAGCTGATTGGCAGCAAACGCTACGAGCAGCAATAGACCTAGAACCCGAACATTTTTCTTTGTATAGCCTACAACTGGAAAATGGCACACAGCTAACCCAACAAGTAAATCGTGGAGAATTGCCCGCGCAACAAGAAGATTTGATCGCTACTATGTACCAAGTGGCGACTGATTTGCTAGCACAGGCTGGTTACACCCAATACGAAATCAGCACATGGTCAAAGTCAGGCTATGAAAGCCGACACAATCAGCAATATTGGTTAAACTTGCCGTATTTAGGGTTAGGTGCAGGGGCTCATGGATCTGCTAACGGCTTACGCACGATCAATGTGATGCGCCCTGAGATTTTTGCAGATCGAATCCACAAACCCGCTCTGGATAATTTGTATCCGCTAACTGGAGCAACCCAATCCTATGAGGTTATTACACCAGAAATAGAACAATTTGAAACGATTATGTTGGGGTTACGACTCTTAAAACGAGGACTTTCCATAAAGTCGTTTGAAAATCGTTTTGACATCAATTTTAAAGACACCTATCGTCACCCTTTAGAACGCTTTCAACAACAGGGGTTACTGACTATTCAAAATGACCATGTTTTTTTAACATCATCAGCACGATTAATTGCTCACCACATCATAGAAGGATTTTTACGATGAACCTTGCTCGATTTTATGTGTTTTTATGGCTCATATTGCTTGTTGCGTGTAGTCCTGCCCCTGATGACGAAGAAAAGACACCAATCCCAACTATCACAGCAACCGATAGCACTAGCTTGCAACTGTTGGAACTAGAAGCACCATATGAAGAATTACGTCAACTTCATGCACAATTGAGTGACATCTGGGAAGGATTGGCGCAAGGAGAACTTCAAACATGTTCACTAATCGACATTAGCATATCACCAGCACAATTTTCGGATGCTGTATCACCAGAGCGAGAACTAAGACAAGCTACCTTAGAGCTACAAGCGGCGGCTTTGTTATGGGAGACAGAGTGTCAACGTCCTCGCGAAAATATTCCGCAAGAAGTGATCAGTGAAGGTGTCTTGATAGTTCGCGCTGCGGGGGATGCCCTATTTATTGTAGAAGTAGCCTTATCGAACCGATAATAAGTCTAAATTCCGCAAGGAATCTATATCTGGAACGCCACTACATTGCATAGCAACTTGAAGTTGTTTTTGGATGATATTCACAAATTCGGTTACGGCATCATAGGATTGGTCGGCAGCTTTGAGAAATGACCCCGCTATACCTGCTAAATCAGCCCCTAGAGCAACACATTTAGCTATATCAATACCTGTACGAATACCGCCACTTGCAAAACAAGGTAATGTCTTACTAATCTCCCGTACATTTTGGATGGCATCAGTCGTTGGAATGCCCCAATCTGAAAATGCACTGGCTACTTGTGCATGAAAAGCACTTGGGGCACGATGATATTCCACTTCACTCCAAGATGTTCCTCCAGCTCCAGCGACATCAATAGCGCTAAAACCAGCATCAATCAACATCTGAACATCTTGTGGCGAAAAACCCCAGCCAACCTCTTTTGCAATTACTGGAACGGGTAATGAACTACAAACTTCAGCAGTTTTATCAATTAACCCAGCAAATGATGTGTCACCCTCAGGTTGTACGGCCTCTTGTAAAACATTGAAATGTAAAATAAGCGCATCTGCTTCAAGCATATCAATCGCTTTTTTACATTGCTCTAACCCGTAGCCATAATTCAGTTGAACCGCACCAATATTTGCGAATAATAACGCATCTGGTGCTAAGTGACGAATAGCAAATGTTTTTGCTAAACTGTCATCTTCAATAGCGGCGCGCTGAGACCCCACACCCATTGCCATACCATAGTCTTGAGCAGCCCGTGCCAAATGCTCATTAATTTTCATAGCACGGTCGGTTCCCCCTGTCATAGACGAAATAAACAGAGGGGTTTGCAACAGTTTTCCGAATATGGTTACTGAGGTGTCCACATCCGAAAGATTAATTTCAGGAATTGCACGATGCGGCAAACGGTACTTTTCTAAACCAGTGGTCAGGTTAGGAAACTGTACATTTTGCTCTAAATTGATATTGATATGTTCTTCTTTGCGTTTTTCCGTAACTTTTGACATTGTTTGGGGTTCCTCACATTGGAATACTAGAAAACTATAGCAGAATTGAACCGTTACAGGGTACAATGTTCCCTAAATGTGGTCTGAAGACAACCATCTGGAGGTAATTATCACATGGCAACCACTCAAGAACGTGTAACTGATATCATCGTAGATTTGCTCGGTGTCGAAAAAGACGATGTTGTACCAACCGCAAATTTCCGCGATGACCTTGAAGCTGATAGCCTTGACCTAGTTGAATTGATTATGGCTTTTGAAGAAGAATTCGGTGGCGAAATCTCTGACGAAGAAGCACAAAAAATCACCACGGTTGGTGAAGCTATCAGTTACATTGAAGAAAAAATGTAAATCATGATACTGATGTTGAAGGAGTCGCCGTAACAATCGTTGCGGGTTGGCTCCTTTGGCGTCTTTTTATTTGGCAAATACCAAGCCCCAGTAAACAAATTACGTATAGCCATAACCCACCCCCTAGTGTTATATCCAGTTGTAACTCATTTAATAAACGATAGGCGCGTTCATAGCCAATAAGTGGCAAAATCATCCCACCTATGATGAATACAAGCTGACCACGTCGTAACCATTTTTTTGATAAAAATATGCTCAATCCAACAAAGCAAACCCCTAAAAGTGTCAAAATGGTTAATGTTCGTGTATATGGTTCATCTAATAAGCTTGTTGGTACCCTTAACGCTTCTTGTGGTGGTATGACACGTAATGCCACTGCAAGTGCGACAAAACGCCAAAACCACTTCGCATAATCGTTTTCGTATAGCGAACCCCCAAAAGCAAGCCCACCCGCAACAATTGGAACAACAAGCCACAGGAAAAAGCTACTCAGTAAGGCAGGGGACTCCGCACGGATAGCAGGATGCAGGGCTATTTGTTCAGCTAGATCAAACCCATTTAAAATAAAAGCTGACACTGAATGGCTCGTCCAAGCAAGATGATAAAACCATAATGTGAAAAGCCATCCAAGAACTATTCCATACTTTGGCAATCGTAGCATTTAATCACTTCCCACTATTTTCCCAAACGCATCTCGAATTTGCTGATCCTCTTCTTTTTGACGATGGAAAAAATCAATCATAAACTGACTTTGCCGTTGGCGTAGCGCCAACGGCGCAACTTTTCGAACATCTTCAACCGTTGCGAGATCACGTCCATCAGCTGCGGCATGAGCCCTAGCAGCTTCAAACATCGTGAATTCTGCCCGATGTGAGTCCAAATCAAGCTCATGTATTAGCTGTAAGCCTGCTTCTATTGCATGTTGCTCTAATACAGTTTCTTTAAGGAGCCGTCGTGCCGCGAAAACTAAATCTCTGGTATCATTCGTCATATCTGCCCACTGTGCCACAAATTCGCGCGGATTGTCTTTATATGACTTAACGCGCTTATACACCTCTAGGCGGTCATTTGAATCTGTTAAACCGCGTACTGCTACCCTTAATCCAAAGCGATCCATAATCTGAGGACGCAAACGGCCTTCTTCTGGATTCATAGACCCAATGAGAATAAACCTTGAGTCAAATGTTCCCGACATCGCACCTCGACGCACCGTATAGCTACCTTGTGCAGCCGCGTCTAAAATGGCATCAACAATCACGTCATCTAACAAGTTAACTTCATCAATATAAAGCAAATTATTATGGGCACGCGATAGAATGCCCGGTTCTAATTTGACACGATTTTGTTGAATTGCCACCCGCTCATTAACACCACCAACAACTTCTTCAAGCCGTGCATTAAGTGGGAGCTCAACAATTTTAACTGTATCCCAGTATGTTTCAGGATTTTCAGGGTCTTTACTGTGATCTAGTAACTCAATTTCGGGCAATATACCCGTTAAACTTCTAACACAGGTTGTTTTTCCTGTACCACGAGGGCCGATCAGCAATACCCCACCAACAGCAGGGTTAATAACGGATAACAAAAGCGCGATCCGCATTTCTTCCTGTCCAACAAGAGCCAAATACGGAAATGGGAGTGTGTCTGCAAAACCCAACTGCGTACTAGCTTGGCGGTATACTGCACGAGCACCAGCATAGTTCAATAAATCTAATAAAGAAGATTTTTCATCCCCTTGACCAAGATCCGGTAATTTTGGATTGCTCATTATTCTTTGATAGCATCCTCTTGTTCTTGTTGCTGTTTGCGAAATTTCTGACGCTCTTTTGCTGCATCCCAGCGAAGTCGTTGAGCATCTGTTTCTAAATGTAGGGGAGGCACTTCAATCGGTTTACCCGTTCCATCTATGGCAACATAAACAACATAAGCTGAATTTGTATGGCTCGACTTGCCCGTAACAGGGTTTTCGGACGTTACTTCAACTTTAACTTCCATCGATGTGCGCCCAACATAGGTTAGCTCAGCTTCTAAAATTACCACATACCCCAATCTAATCGGTTCTTTAAAAATCATAGAACTCATGGCAACCGTAACAACTGAATTCTGGGCATGACGCATAGCGGCCAGTGCGCCAGCCTCATCTACCAACTTCATAATAACCCCACCATGAACATTGCCATGACCATTCGCATCTTGAGGTTCCATCATTTGGCTTAATGTCGTATGGGAAGCAGAAATACTTTTAGCATCCATTGTTTATCCTTGTGCAAGTACTCTTTCATATATTGATAACAAATTTTGCGCAGCTTGTTGCCATGTGAATTTTTCAGCTTGCGCATAGCCTAATGTTATTAGTCTCTCGCGCAGTACCGGTTTCGTCAATAGCTCTCGTAGGCTATTGCTCAAGGCGTTTACGTCATATGGATCAACCAACAAAGCCGCATTACCCGCAACTTCAGGCATTGATGATACATTGCTGGTAACAACCGGTGTGCCACACGCCATCGACTCCAATATCGGGAAACCAAACCCTTCATATAGCGACGGATAAGCCGTTATTGTTGCACCGCTGTACAAAGCTGGAACATCTTCATCATCCACAAACCCTGCAAACATAACTCTCTCATGCATATCAAGGCGTTCAACAGTTTCATATATTGGGCTATCCAACCATCCCTTACCCCCAGCGATCACTAGCTTAACATCACTAAATTCATTACCTAAATGATGTAACGCTTCGACAATACGTCCATAATTCTTGCGTGGTTGAACCGTGCCTATAGAAAAAATATATCGATTATCCCCAATATTATACTTTTGGCGCACGAGATCAATATGAGTATTAGAGCTACGTTGAAATCGGGGGTCTACACCACTCAGTAAAACAGAAACTTTTTCTGGCGGGGTGTTGTAAATATCGATTAAATCTTGACGGGTCGCCGTTGAATCAACAATGATATGGTTGGCACGCTTAACAGACCACGGTACAACCTGATCTAAGTATCGCTTAAGAATAGGATGAGTTGTTTCAGGTGCTTGAACATATGATAAATCATGAACCGTCAAAATCGTTTTGGTTGAGGGTAGGGTCGGTGGTAACGTGAAATCAGTAGCATGATATAGTTGTAATTGCCCGGTAAACAACTCAATAGGATAGTATATGCGAGCACGATACCAAATACGAGCAAACCATAGCGGGGTAATTCGTGTAGGCTTCCATATAAAGTTTGTATTTGGTAGGGCAGGAAGTCTGGGGGATGTTGCACCTGCCACAAATAGTTTATAAGTAGTTTGGGAATCTTCTTGACCAAGTGTATGAATCAAGTCGCGGACTAAGCGTCCAATTCCAGCCCCTTGTTCATAAGCTGCTGTATAGTCAATCCCGATCAATCAAGTGGCCTCTTTTTCAGTAGGTTCTGTACCACTTGAAACATCATTATAGGTAATCAATCGATTTGCTCCAAAGTTCCAAAACATGGCGGTTAGAACAGCAATCGCTTGTGCAATATTTGTACCAACTTGATGTTCAAGTTCTTCAGTAAGATTTTCTACGATATTGATAGCCACCAAAATATCATGTCCTAATGCTGCGAAAAAATCAAATGTGATGCTAACAAAGATCAGGCGAAAAATCATCGCGACAACATTGATCGTAAAAAACATCACCAACTGGCGTCGGATACTTTTAGAACGAGAATCAGGATATGTCCAATAACGATTCCAAATAAAATTACTGCATACCGCAGCGCAAAACGAAATACCTGTTGCCAATGCGATTTTTTCATTATGATTGGGATCAACTGGAACCAATACGGTAAACTGGAGCAGATTAAGCGTCGTAAAATCTACGATAAATCCAATCATGCCAACAATGAAAAATTTGATAAAACGCTCAACTTCTTTTGATTTAGTACCAAATTTAACTGAAACACGCATAATGGTGCGATCAATAATATTGGTGTGCGGTGCTGCCATCAATTGCTATATTCCCCAGATTTCTTCATATACAAAACGGCTAGTATGCCTAACATTACGCCAATATGCAAAAATAAATTATTGACATATAATTTATCTAATAAGTGATGTACGCTAATATGCGTCCATGTCCCTAGCAAGCCAATGGCTATACAACGAATTTGCCAATCATCTGCATTGATAATGATGTACCCTGTAGCGTAAAAAAAGATACCCCACATCGCAAGATACAATATTGTGCCAACCAAACCAACTTCTGCCAAAAGGTTTAAATAGTAGTTGTGTGCGTGCCCAAGCGCTAGAGGCCAATTGATAAGCGCATATTGGTCGTAGACTACTTCATAGTTGCCAAACCCCACCCCCAGCCAAAAATGATCTTCTGCCATTTCAATAGCTGATTGCCAATGCGCAAGCCGTTCTACAACTGCATAATTTTCATCCGTAATAACCACACCACGCACATCCTGAAAACCCACAAAATCTTGCCCAAAACCAGTCAATCGATCAATAACGCTCTGAGGCAAGACGCCTAATGCTGTGCCGGTAAATAGCGTAATTGCCCCAAGTACAATAAGTAAGGTACCTATCCAACGTTGACGAGGTAACATCCAAATCATCACGCCGCTGGCAACTAAAAACCCTAACCATGCCCCACGACTCCATGAGGCAAGCATTCCTAAAAGAATAATGCTACTTAAGACACCATATACAACACTCCAGAAGAGATACGATGCGCGAATTTCCGCATTTGATAGGTTCTGATAGGTTTTTATGAGATGCCCTAGTGTGGTTCCTAGACCTAATGGTAATACCATTGCCATAAATGCACCATATGGGTTTGGTTGGCCAAATGTGCCAAATGCACGGAAATACTGAAAATCCATAATCCACAGATTAGGTGCCCCAGAACCACCCAAAAACTGCCAAATTCCAATAAGGGCTTGTAATGCAGCGCTAAGCAGCACCCCAAGCAATACCCACTGCCATTTTGTTGTATTGGCGACAATGCCAACTAACAATAATACTTGTATCCATTTGATGAGTTCCCGTATTGCTACTGAGGCAGAATAACTAGTGAGGATACTGAAGGCGCTGCCACCAATAAATAAAAGTATTGCACCGCCTACTAGATAGGGAATCTCAATATTACGTTTTTTTTCAACTAAAAAGCGTAATATAAACAACCCTAAAACCCCTAAAAGTCCAATTTGACCAACATCAAGGGGAAAAGGGTAGTTACTTTCCGTTTCAATCAATGTTTTTAATGGTGCAATACATAAGGTTACAAGGATTGCTATGGATGGTTCCCAAATACAAGCACCACATACTATCAATAAGATGATAAGCGCAATTAAAAGTTGTAGTGACAGAAAGTACGCTAATCCACCAACCCCTACAGCTAAAAGCGCTAAACTTGTTGACGGAAGTAGTCGATAGTTTGTGCTAATCCATCGTCTAGCGAAATGGTAGGTTCCCATTTTAAAATTTCTTTTGCTCTTGTTATGTCTGGCTGGCGTGTTTTAGGGTCACCTTGCATCAACTTTTCTTTTTGAACAACAATCCCTGCTGGGTTTTGTGTTACATTATTGACAATCTCAGCAAATTCCATAATCGTCATTTCGCGGGGATTACCAATATTAACGGGTTCACCAAAATCGCTATGTAATAAACGATAAATGCCATCCACAAGGTCACTCACAAAACAGAAACTCCGTGTTTGAGAGCCATCGCCATAAACAGTTAATGGTTCCCCGCGCAAGGCTTGCCCAATAAAATTAGGAACAACACGGCCATCATCTAAACGCATCCTCGGGCCATAGGTGTTAAAAATGCGCACAATCCGAGTCTTTACACCATGTTCACGTTGATAGGCCATAGTCATGGCTTCAGCGAACCGTTTTGCCTCATCATACACCCCGCGAGGCCCAATAGTATCCACATTACCAGCATAATCCTCAGTTTGAGGATGAACCAGTGGGTCACCATAAATTTCTGATGTGGAGGCTAAAAGAAATTTAGCGTTTTTGTTTTTGGCAACACCCAACGCATTATGAGTCCCTAATGAGCCAACTTTTAGGGTTGGTATTGGGTGTTTTAGATAATCTATGGGGCTAGCTGGTGATGCAAAGTGTAAAACAGCATCAATTTCACCCGGGACAAAAATAAAATTCGACACATCATGCCGAATAAAATGAAAATCAGGATTCCCCGCTAAATGTTCTAAATTGCGGGCGTTTCCCGTAATAAAATTATCAATAACGACGACTTGATTGCCTTCCGATAAAAAACGGTCAGCAAGATGAGAGCCTAAAAAGCCCGCTCCACCAGTGATCAATACACGCACAAGATTCTCCCTAGATAAATGAGCCGCGCAAAGTTTACCACATGCCAGTCAGATTGCTAGCTATCTGTGATATTATCGGCGGCCAATGATACTATTGACGATTATGATTCAGGCGCATGGTCAGCAACGTCTAACTGAATAACCAATGCCAATAGCATAGCAACCACAAAACTTAAATTGATATTAAAATGCGCCATATCAACGATTCCATGTGCCAAAAAGTTCATCATTGCCCCCATAGTGCCAATTAAAAGAGCAAATTTCAGTGGATCCGTATGGCGAACAGTTCGATACACAGATAAGGCCTGCGCCCAAAAGAAAACTTGCATAGCTACCCCTAATAAGAGCCCCAAGATTCCTAAGCGTACCCAATAATCAAGCAGCACATTATGGGGATGTGATAAATCAGGGTCTTCCCATGCCTGTGGCAAGATGTACCGGCTACGATATGCATACAAAAATTGATCCAGCCCTACACCAGTTAATGGGTAATCTTCTAAGAGTTGCCCAGTGCTACGCCACAGGTTAATCCGAACAACCGTTGTGTCGCTACTAAAATCAGTTAACTGACGCAATCGTGGCAGTACCCTTGACAGGGGAATCAAAGCTAATCCACCTAAAATGCCTAATCCACCTAAAACAGGTACAATTTTCCGCCCCTGCCATGCCAATAAAACAACAGCTATACCTGCTGGAATACCTAATATAATAGCGCCTACGCTTTGGCTGAGTGCCACCGCTAGCAGCATCAACCCCGCAGATGTGGCTCCCCACCAACGCCGCCAAGGGGTTAATGGCAACACAATATACGCGACAGCAAACGGAATCGCACGACCAAGCATTAACCCAACACTATTCGGTGATCCATAAATACTGGTTAAGCGCCGTGTACCGCCTTCAGCAACAACAACATTGGTATCTGTAATATACTGAATAATCCCAATAACTGAAATTAAAGCACCAATAAAGAGGAATGTGTCTACTAAAAAGGCTAACTCTCGTCGTGATGGACGTTGAATACGAATTAAACCGTATAGAATGGCGGGTTCTAACAGCACAATACGCCATTCTCGGAATGCTTCGCTAAAGTATTCACTCCATAATAATGAAATTGCACCAAGAACAACAAAAGCGATCATGATAACATCAAGTGCCCGAAGCGCTAGGGCAATAGGTTGTTTTGTTTTGACTTGCTCATATATGAATCTTGCGACGGTCGCCACCACGGTTATCGCTAACATCGCCTCAACCATCACAATAACCCGAAAAAAGGGATCGAGATTTGACGCAAAAAACGCTGACCAAAACAAAACTAATAAAATACCAATCCAAGGGCGGTTAAAAATAACCCATGCTGTTAACAGTAACCCAACCAAGGCAATCCATGCCGAAGGAGCGAAATATAGTACAGTTGAAGTTCCTAACATCGCAATAATCGCTGGAACATCCCGTCTAAGTGCATCGCTGATAGTATCTTGCAAAGTTAAGGCAGCTCCGAGCAACATAATTGCTGAAAAACTTAACCCGATGATTAAATCTGCTATATTCCGCAAAGTTGCTTGTGAGGGGAGTCTTAAATTCCTCCATGGTAAGCGGATACCCAACACAACACTTAATAAACTGAAACCACCAAACAAGATTGGGGCAATCGTTACCCAAAGGGAAGCTTTTGGTGGGGCATTACCAACTGCAAAACCAACAATTGGAAATTGATCGTCGCCTAACTCAGGACGATGACTGATCACCACTTGATGCGGTTGATCGTCAGATAACCCATTAGCAACTAAAATAAGATCAATACTAGGGTCACGTCGTTCAGAAGTTAAGGCAATAAAGGCTTCACCATTAGGTCGACGGGGTAGCGCTTCAGCAGGTTGCCCATTCACCTCTACCCCAAGATAAGCAAGATAATCACCTCGCCGAACCAGTAATGTAAATTCGGTTCCTTCAAAATCAATTGTGATGGTATTTATTTCCGCATCAGCACCAGCATCTGCCCCGACATCGCTAATCTCCCAATCACCATCATAAATTGCATAAGGTGTGTCAGCAGCATGTAAACCAACAGACATCACTTGGGATTCCCTTGGGATAACGGATTGCCAAGCGTCACGATTTGGTTTTATCGCAAATCCCCAAATTGGGTTATCACGTGGAGCATTGGGTTCCCATTCATGCAAGATCAATCCACCAATCCACGCCCATTCATTATTTGCACGCTCAAACGCTTTTTGCGTATAGTCGATCTGCTGATCTAAAGATACACTACCCCAAATAGATGGTTCAAACGCCCAATCTTCGGGCAAACTGTTCCAACCCCAGTTACTCCCCCAGAGGGGTTTGTTACCATCACCGTTTTCCACCATAATTTCACGTAATAAGATCAGACGCGAAAAGTTCATAGTATTTATGTCAACAGTACGGTCAGTTGGTGGTAAATCAAAGCCATATGGCTTTCCCGCCACAGCATCAAAATAGTCACCAGCACCTAATGCGTACATATCCCGTAGATATTGGGGATCATTAATGTTGTCAGGACCTGTTTCAGTCGTTGGGGCAAGAGCAGCAGCAATGACCATCGCATTATCATCAACATCATGAATACCCTGATAAGCGGCTTGTAACATAGTAATATAAAGGGCTACACGCGGATTAAGGTTTCCCCAGTGGGTTTCAATATTAGGCTCATCCCATATTTGATAATAATCAATTACATCACCATAACGGGCTGCAAGCACTTGAGCAAACTCACCATATTGTATTGGGCTACTTGGCGGCGCGAACGGATGTTCAGGTGAATTTTCATGACGTGCCCAGGCTGGGGTGCCATCAATAACAGCAACTAATTTTAAAGTACCCGCATTATTGACCGACTCAACAATTCGATCATAGGATTCCCAATTATATTGACCTTGTTCGGGTTCAATCTCTGACCATAAGAAAGCTTGCCGCACCCAAACAAACCCTAAGTCTGAAATTTGCTCCAACTCAGCACCAATATCGTTATATTGTGTTAGGTCAACATTGATACCCGCCAAGGGTAGGGTGGTTGGCACGTTCGCTTCTCGCGTAGCCAACTCAATACCCCGTTCATTAAATGCTTGTTGCGCATCCACCGACCGCCAAAATCCAAATGAGGCAATGCTCAAGACAACGCATAAACCAAATATGCCCCATCGGATCATATTAATTGGTCCAAATTGGATTTGAGGCTTGCCCATCGGTGGTGATTTGCTGCGTGCTGAGGGTCTCTAATTCGACAATCCATAGATTTCCTTGATATATAATGGCGATGTGCCGTCCCGATGGGCTCCAAATGAACTCAGTGGGTTGTGCTTCATTAAAAGGGCGTATCCCTTGTCGGCCTTCTGGCGGGAAAATCTTTTTTGGGTTACTACCATCCCGATCCGCTACATAAAGATCATATTCGCCACCTAAACTATTAAGCGGATCACGCGCTTGTAAATACGCCATTTGGTATTCTGGAAAACCGCCAGCATCTTGCCCGATGGGTGAATATTGTGGTTGTGCCCAGATGCCTGCGCGACTAATGACCTCTTCAATAACCAAATTTCGCTCTGGTGAGATAACGGCAATATCAAAGACAACTGAATTAACATCACCTTCACTACCAAATGGCTCACCATGTAGTGTTGCTGTCAATAACTGACTATCTTTTGACCAATTCAACTCAGGTTGCCATACCCATCCCGCTGCAATCGCAGGATCAAAATGAGGAAAGGTTGTTAACGTGATGAATTCACCCGTTTCTAGATCAACCAAGCCAACACCATCCGCTTGCGACCATGCTAAACTTTGTCCATTAGGTGACCATTTGTAATTGGTTCCCCAATAAGAATAAATACCCCGCGCATTGACTTCGACGATATCACGGAAATCAACGGTTTCACCAGTTTGGCTATCAACACGCATCACATACATATCATTATAGGCTTCCCAACTCGGAAATCCACTGCGAGGTTCTGCTGTAGAATAGCTGATGGTATAGCTCTCACTAGGATACCAAGCGCCTTCTAAAACGTTATCTGGTAATAACCGTACTGGCTCAGGTGCACCAATATCTAAAATCGCCCATAATTCGTTTGAAAACTCAGGATCGGTATCGTTTTCAGTGAAACGGGTAAACAACAATTGTTGACCATTAGGAGATAAATCGAACACTCGGCCATCTAAACCACCATCACTTGTCACTGGACGACGATTACGCACGTTATCTTTAATAACCCACGCTTGCCCGCCCGCAATATAAGCTAAACTGCCCTCAATGGTGATTGGAACATCTACACCCCCTGTACCATAATAGATAATTTGCTCTTTTGCTTCTGTAATCACAGTACGCGATGTTTCTGAGCAAGTGGTTTGTGTCCCGTTTTCAAAAATACATCGCTCACAAATTTGCAGAATTCCATTTTCACCACGCTGCAAGATCTCTTCAACATTTGGTTCTAATGCATCTGTTGGTAGCCTCCGTGTTTCGAAAGGATATTCTTGCTCAACACAAGCAATATTTTCGGTGACACGCACAATTGTAATGGTCATACCATCAGCAATTTGCGTAAATCGAGATGGATTTACCCGATCAAGTTCAGAGACATTTGCATCGACTCGTCGAAGAAACTCATCAACGGAAATGCTTTCCTCATATATATATGTACGCCTCAACGTTCCATCGATTAATTCGACACGAATTTCATTAGCATTATTGGATAACCCAGCTTCATTACAGGCCACCAACACAACACTGATTAGTAAGCAAAGCAATAAATTGTTTCTCATAGCTCATAATCTAGCATGAGCGCCATCTTGGTACAAGATGCGAATAACGTTTACTTTTTGTATGTTTTCGGTTTTAATTAAATCATGATGATAGATCGCGATATGTATGTATTAAGCTTACCACTTGTAAAAACAGCAACCTTACCATTGGGGCGAATCTTTTTCGCACAACAGAATTTGTATGAGGTTATAGAAGTTGACCTTGCTGGATATAGCAAGGCAAGGAAGTGGCGCAAAGATGAAACCACCGATGTTGCTTTGATCCCAAAATCAAATTTAGCGATGCGATTACCTGTTGTTGATCAGGGGTACTTATTGCCAGTTTTTCAACGACAAGACCTATTAGATGACAATGTTGCGCAAGCATTTATTTTTCCATCCGAACAAAATGCAATTGATGCTGCTTATTTAGATGTTGCCTTATGTGGTCGAGACGCTGGTGTTTATTTGCGACGTGCTGATAGGTTTCCAGCATTTGAGGTAACAAATGGTCTGGTCGTGCTGCGTCACTATTACTATATGCGTACACGGCAGGGACTAGACACAAATATGCCATCCATTAAACATCGTATTCAAACCAAACTAATTCCACATCGAGAAGGCGCTCCATATTGGCAACTTTTAGATTCATGGGATAACAGTCCCTATTACGATACTAATGAAACCATTGCAATGCGCTCAATTAACATTCCACACCGCCAAGAGCCAACCGCCCGCCACAACACCATACAAGAATCAGAAGCCGAGCAAACGTTAATTCGACGCCCAAAGAAAAAAGACGATTGAGCATCTCAATCGTCTTTATAAATCTCTAAAACTTATTGGACTTTAGGGGAAGAACGTGTTCTTGATGCTTTGCAGGATACGTAATCCTGCTAAACTCCGACGATTTTCCCCAAATTGTAGGGCTGCATCACTTAAGTCTGCGGGGTTTCCGCTACTAGCATATACCTGCGAGGGATCAATAGGTGCCATCGTGTTGAAAAGGTTCCAGAATGGCACATTGGCATTTGTGGCAATGGTGACAATAGCTTCGTTGTATTGTGCGAGTGTTGCAGCATCGACCGTTCCATCATTTGGCAAGCCAACTAAAACAGGGATTGTTCCCACGCTTGTGGCTGTAGAAACAATATTTTGCAAATTGGCTTGAAAATCACCAACAGGTACAAGCGTTGCATTTGAGGGAGTAAAACTCACAAACACAACAACCGGAGCCGATTGCGCCAATTCACATTGTAGCGGCGTTGCACCACCACAATCTTGTGGTGCAAGATCGGTGCGGAACAAGTTCTCAATACTCCAACCATCACCAACTGCTACACTAGCATCATTGAAGGTGTTGTCAGGAGCACCATTAAGCGTGTAGAAGTCAATCAGCGTTTGGAGATCACCATTATTCCCAAGGGTATATGGCCCCGCTGCGAATGCACCTAGTAAACTTGCTGCACTTTGGTCACCAACGACCGTAAAGGATGTTTGCTGATTTCCAACATTTTGCCCATTTGAGTAAATCGGCGATAATGTTTGGGATATTGCATTGATGTCAGGCGTTTCAGGGAAGGTTGTAACATCAAAAGTGGGTTGTTGTTGTGCCGCACTAACGGTAACAGCGAATCCACCACTAGCCGTGTCTACATTATCAGTAACACTAACACCAATATTTGCCGTACCTTCTGCCACACAACTGATAGAAAGCGTGTTGTTATCAAATAAGCTGACACTCGCCACAGCAGGGTTATCTGAAGTTGGTTCATTAACCGTTAGTGGATCGCCGTCGGCATCGCTGTATGTGAACTGCACGCTTGGGTTTTCGCCAACAGTGCAAGTAACCCCAGCACCGCCGTTAATCGCGTCCAATACAGGAGCAGTATTCGGTGGGGGAGCGGCTGCATTAACAGTAATACCAAATGTGGTGCTTGCACTATCTGTTCCATCGTCAATCGGAACGGTTATTGTAACAGTCCCTTCCGCCGCACAATTGATGCTCAAATTGTTATTATCCAGCAGGCTGACACTGGCTATGGCAGGGTTATCCGAGGTCGGTTGCCCCACATTGATGCCATCCCCATCGGCATCACTATAAGTAAAGCTGACTGTCGGGTTGTCACCAACTGAACATGTTGCACTACTGATTGCATCCAATACGGGAGCGGTATTTGGCGGGGGCGCTGCTGCGTTAACAGTAATGCCAAAACTGCCAGAACCAGTTGCCTCAGCATCAGACACGCTAACACCGATAGTTGCAGAGCCTTCTGCCACACAATTCACCGAGACAGTGTTATTGTCCAACAGTGAAACCGTTGCGATACCCTGATTATCTGAGGTGGGAGGGTTCACCGTAAGCGCGTCGCCATCGGCATCGCTATATGTGAATGATACAGTGGGTGCATCGTCAACGGTACAAGTAACAGAGCTAATAGCATCCACAACAGGTGCGGTATTCACAATTAATGGATCAACTGTAATCGCAAAACCATTACTTCCCGTCAAGCCAGCGGCATCTTGTACAACAACGGTGATATTTGCTGTTCCAGCAGTTACGCAATCAATTGCTAGTGTATTAGCATCTTGCAAGTCGATCGTTACTGCATTTGGATTGTCACTTGCGACAGGGGTAACAACTGAAGGCGTTTCGCCATCAGGATCGCTATAGGTGAATCCAACCGTGATAGAATCTCCTTCAGTACAGGCAGCACTAGAAATTTGATCGACAGTAGGTGCGGTATTTTGAGCAACCAATTGATTAACGGTCACATCAAAGGTTGTGCTAACAGAATCTTTTCCATCACTAGCCGTAACCGTAACTGTAGCCGTGCCACCATTGTCACCAGTGACTGTAACAGTATTGCCAACAGCGGAAACTGCAACAATGCCGCTTGGTGCAGCAGAAACACCAACACTGACGACATCTCCATCAGCATCGTTAGCAACAACCGATATATCAACTGATTGACCCTGATCGATAGTTTGATCAGATAACGGATCAAGCGTTGGGGCATTATTAGCCGACTGTGCTGCCGTAACTTGTGCAGTAAAGCTGATGCTGGCACTACCACCTTTAAGATCATCCGCTCTTACGGTAATTGTCGCTGAACCACCAGAAACCCCGTTTAGCTGCACTGAGTTATTGCCGACGACTAAGGCAGTCACGATACCATCGTTGTCACTGGTTGCACTAACGGTTAATGGATCACCGTCTGGGTCGCTAACATCCAATGGGATGTCTAAGATAGTTCCAGCTGTGAGCGATTGACTCCCGACAGGTTGAACAGCAGGGGCTTGGTTAATAACTGGAGTTGTAACCGTGACAGTAAACGATACAACACTGCTTAAACCGCCGCTATCGGTTGCCGTCACATTAATCCCAGCAGTTCCTTGGCTAACACCAGAAATTGTTAAAGTTTGTCCAGCAATACTTGCCGTAGCCACAGAAGGGCTTGCGCTAGCTGCTGTCAGTGTCACAGTGTCGCCTTGGTCGGAGTCTGACGCTGCGACATTGACATTCAGTGCTTGACCCGCTAAAACTGCCTGCGCGGGGATTTGCGTAATGCTTGGCGCATTATTGGTTGGTTCAGGGGCATTAACCGTAACAGCAAATGCAGCACTTGCCGTGCCACCGCGGCCATCACTGACAGAAACAGACACATTTGTTGTACCCGTATTCAATGCGTTAACGGTAATTGCAGAAGCTCCTGAAGGGGTAATCGTTGCAATATTAGGATTTGAGATTTGCGTAATATAGGTTGTAGGGTCGCCATCAGGATCACTAATGCCTAGCGAAATGGTCACAGCCTTACCTTGTGTAATTTCAAGATTGCTAATGGGTGTTAAGCTTGGGTTGTTATTTGTGTTACTCTGTTGAGCATTACTATTTTGCACTTGTACATTATTGATAACCCGAAATTCTTCAATACCACCTTGCAACCAAACATGTAACCGAATTTGATAGTTCCCATCAGGAACGGTTCGCGTATTCCATGCACCCAATGTTGAATTCAAAACACTTTGCGTAATAGGGACGCTTGTAATTGGATACCAAAGGTTGCTACCATTTGGCTCTGGTCCATACTCCAAAGCATACTGAATAAAGTTGGGGCTACTGGCACTGCCAATAACCGCGATATTACCTTGAACTGTTGAACTACCCGTTGGGCTAGAAATCCCAAACGCCGTTTGGGTATTTTGATTGTTGTTATTATTTGCGTTGCCTGTTGATGCTTGAACTGTGGGCGGCGGTGCTGATGTTGCAAACCGCAAAGGCGTCGGTGTTGGCGCAATGACGCTTACTGCCGTTGATAATGGTGTTGGCGAACTTGCATTCGCAACAGATGTAGCAGGGGTTGGGGATATGGTTTGTGTTTGTGCGACAGAGGGCGGTGTTGGCGAAACTTGCGCTTCGCTATCATCACCATCTCCGCCAGAAAACACCGCCACTAACAGCACAGCAAAAAAGACAAGTGCCATTAGCGCAAAAACACCAAATCCACCCACGACCATATAAGGTTTGAGCTTCATAGTTATTTTCTACCTTTTAAATTATTCTTTGTGTGCATTGTATCGATAGCTTCCACTGCTTCACAAGCCACATAGTCCATTTTAAAGTGTTTTGCATCATAAGCACAGCAAAAACGCATAACTCACGGTAATTAAACTTACCAACAACCTGCGCTATGGCTCGATTTCGCCCGATGCTCATCTCACCATGCTTGCTCGTTGGTAAGACGGGTTACACGGCTCAAGCTGCGTTATCACCAACTACGCACGCTCGTGTCTTCGACACTCCGCTTTCAGCTTGTTGGTAACCTTGCTTGACCGTGAGTTAGCAACGACTGCCCCCCTAACACGGTGCAGCCTCTCCGTTGCTAACTCAACCACTTCGACTACACTCGCATCCCCTCGGATGCGATCGCTTCGTCTCGCTCGGCAACCCGTCTATTCTTTTCGTATAGTTTTGCGACTTTTAAAAACTCGTTGATTTGAGTAAAAATCGTATAATGTGATAAAGGATACTTGATGTGTGGTAAGGTGAAAGAATTATGAAAATTTTAATTGTTGACGACGAGCAGCCTATACGCGATGCCCTAGGGCGCAAGTTGCGACGCGAGGGATTTAGTGTAGCGTTGGCTTCTAATGGCCTAGAGGGGTTGCGTGTATTTCATACTGAACACCCTGATTTAGTGGTATTAGATTATAAAATGCCCGAAATGGATGGCCTGACGGTTTGCCAGCGGATCCGGGAAATTGCTGAAACACCTGTGATGATGTTGAGCGCTAAAGCTATCAGTGAAGAAGACATTATAGAGGGGTTAAATGCTGGAGCAGATGAGTATTTAACAAAGCCGATTCGCCTAAATGAATTTGTGGCAAGAGTGCAAGCTTTATTGAGGCGTTCACAAATGGCGACAACTGAATCGGACAATAGTTACAATGATGGTTATTTGATAGTTGACCCGCAACGTCGGCATGTTTATACAGATAACACAAAGGTGCATTTAACACCAACAGAATTTAAATTACTCACTGTTTTAATGGAAGGTGCTGGGCGTGTTGTCCCGCAAAGAGAGTTACTAGAACAGGTTTGGGGGCGTGAGTATGTTGATGATGTGTACTATCCACGTGTATACATTAGCCAACTTCGGCGCAAGATTGAGCCTGACCCGTCAAATCCAACTTACATCCAAACAGAGCACCGTGTTGGATACCGCTTTGAAAAGCAGACTAATAATTAAGCCGTATGCTGACACCAATTATCATCGCGTTGATTTTAAATAGCTTAACTATAACCATAGCAATGGGATTATTAATTCTGTTGTTATGGTACGACGCCCTTCGAGTAACCAATTTATACTTTTCTTGGTTTCTCGCTATGGTTATGCTGTGGCTAGGTGGCTCGCTGTTTGGTAGATCAATGGCTATTGCCGGAAATTACTTCCCATACATAGAAATTGGTGTTTTTATCCTTCAAATTGGTTTCACAGGGGCAACTGTCGCCTTGTATTTTTATGCAGCTGTATTAACTGGGAACCGAACTCGTGTTTTTCAGATCTTCAGCATCATCGCAACTGTAATTCTATTTGTAATTCAGGTGTTTGTGGTGGTTATCGGCACAGAGCCAAATTATGGGCGCACGACATCTGGATTATTGCTGTATGAGTTTCCTCAATCGACTATGTTGCTATTTTCAACCATGAATTTGGCTGTTTTGGTCTTAGTTTGGCGTGGTTTTCGGCGGATTCAGCGTCCTGCGCTTGCATTCGGAATTATGCTTTTTAGCTTAGGGCAATTAGTTTCACTGGTTAGCCCACGATTGCAAACATTAGCCGTTGCCGAAAATGCAGCGTCACTTGCCACGTTTATCATGGCATTTTCGTTAGTACAAACACAAATTATCAAACCACTCGCGGGACAAAGTCGCCAGATTGAAATTGTGAGAGATGTTGGTGCTGCAATTACGAGTCGTTTGCGATTAAAAAATGTGTTACAAACCGTAGCCGCCCAAGCAGCTCTATTTCTTGAAGCCGATGCCTGTATTATCTTTTTGATTGAACCTAATGAACCCAAATTAGAATTAGCCGCCCAATACAATATTCATGATAACTTGCTTGGCTATCGTATTAATCTAAATGAAGGAGTCGCAGGGAAAGTTGCCAGTGACAGAAAATCTGTTTTAATTTCTGATTATCGAAATCAATGGCGTGAAACCCCCGATATGCCTTTTGCACATGATGGATTTGGATCTGTGATTGGTGTTCCTTTGATTTTTCGTGATGATGTTGTGGGGGCACTATTGGTCATCAATGGCTTAGATGCAAGAATATTTGAACCTGAGGATGTGCAACTACTCCAATTGTTAGCCCCACAAGCGGCAGTAGCCATCACCAATAGTCGATTGTTTGAAGCGCAACAAGCACTAACTGTTGAGTTAGAAACTGCAAAAACTCAGTTAGAAGCCTTTCTTTCAAGTGCTGATAACCCCGTGATAGCGCTTAATCGCCACATGCATATTATTTTCGCAAATGAAGCCGCCGCAAAGCTCATTGCAGATGATTCACCTGATTTAAGAGGTCAATTTTTGCTAGATATTGCTTCTCAAAGCTATCTACCACCCGACACAGCTAACTTGTTAAGAGATATTAGACTTCAAAAGTCTCATATTTATGAGCTAACCATTGAGAATCACACATATTTAGCGCATTTGACTCGGATTCAAGAACCACAAAAAGGTTGGGTAGTCGTATTGAATGACGTTACTAGTCTCAAAGAGTTAGATCGCCTGCAACGCCAAATGATTGAACTCACCACACATCAATTAAAAAACCCGTTACAAGGCGCTATGCTTCATCTAGACGAGTTAGAAGATCTTGGCGATGGAATCCTCACGGAAGATATGGAATACGACTTATCAGTAATTTGGGAGCAGCTCAAGCGAATGCAACGGCTCATTGACGGCATTTTGAGCCTTGAGCGTCTGCAAAATCGTATGACACGCACTGAGCAAGTTGATTTCACGCAAATTGTACAAGCTGCTACTCATACATTGCGGGATTTAGCGCGAGCAAAACAAATTACTTTGACAGTCGATATTGAGGACAATTTGCCTATCATTGTTGGCGATCCAAAAGAATTAACCGAGGTTGTGACAAATTTAGTTGATAACGCAATCAAATATACTCCTGATTATGGATCTATTGATGTTATCGCCTGCGAAGATTCTGAATCAATTATGTTGAAAGTTCGCGATACGGGTATTGGTATACCAGACACTGAATATCAAAAGGTGTTTGAGCGGTTTTATCGTGTTGAACAATCAGGCACAGAGCTAATTGGCGGTACGGGGATGGGGTTGAGCTTAGTAAAGGCTATTGTCGATGCGCATAAAGGGCAAATCTGGATCGAAAGCTCGATAGGCGATGGGACAACATTTTTTGTAACCTTGCCTATGCTGCATTGACCTTGAAGTGTTACATAAAACAATAGAGCGAATAAAAATGCCAGTGCGAACGCGCGTTCAACACTGGCAATATGTTTCGTACAGGTCAGTGTTTAACCAACCTTTTCTTTACCGCCAATAAAGCCGCCCACGAAATTGAAGAAATCATTAATCAAACTGTGAGCCACAGGCAACACCAGCAATGTTAAAACTGTACTACTCAACAAGCCGCCAATAACAACTGTGCCAAGTTCAGCGGCGATAATCGCACCACTTTCAGTACTCATTGCTAATGGTAATTGTGCAATAGTGGTTGTTGCAGCCGTCATTAAGATTGGACGTAAACGGGTTTCCCCCGCTTCTACTAATGATTCATCAACTGACATGTTGTATTCACGTTTATTTTGCAAAACACGATCCAAGAAGACAATCGCATTGGTGACGACAATACCAATCAGCATTAACAAGCCGACCATTGCGGGTAAGCCTAAAACACGATCTGTCACAGTCAAAGCAATTGCCGCCCCTACAACAGCGAGTGGTAGACTGAATAGGATTTCGATTGGAATGATAAATCCATTCACAATATCGATAAATGTTGAGAAATTGATAAACGTTGCTACCAATATGCCGTAGGCGATCATTGTTGCAAGCAACATGGATAATCCAATTTCTGCAATGCCATCGGATTGCTGTTCACTTTCAAAGCCTTCGCCAACTTCAACCGGCACGGTGAGGCTGTCGTCGGATTCGAATTTTGCATCAATAGCAGCCTGAACGTCTGCAATAGCAACTGCTGTTACCCCTAAAGTGTCATCCGACTCAACTTCTCCAATATATCGTAGCGCGGGGACACCATCAATACGGATGTAAGTTGTACTACCTGCGGTAACATTACTTTCCAGTTCAACATTGACTAAACCATCAACTTGATTCATCGCAGCAAGGATGTCATCATTGTAAGCAGCAAGCTCTGTTAAACTTGGCTGGTTGTCCGATTCAGTGCCTTGTACAACCAACGCAAAACCGCCAAAACCACCGTCTGCTGCTACGCCAGAGACACTTACATTTGAACTAAATACATCAGGGATACTACCATCTTCGTTAGCATAGTCTAAAACACCGTCATTATCCATGTCATCAAAAATATCATGAGTGATGATGCGCATAGGTTCAAGCAACGAATCTATTGTTTCTTGGCTATCTAGAACGACTGTAATAACGGCATTTGTTTCCGTAACATCACCAGCACCGCCGCCACCAAGATCAAACCCGCCAGCGCCACCAACAGTAACTTGCACATCAGTGATGCCGACTCCGCTATCTTGTTGTTCGGCTAGCCATGCTTCAAATTGCGCAACCTTTGCATTAGTGTATGCAATACCTGTTGGTTGCCCGTTGAATTCTGCTGGTAAGTCTACTGTGACAGTCATCGTTGGCTCGCCTAATGATGGCAGGAACTGTACAGGCCGTTGTCCAAGCAAGTAGATACCGAAAAAGAATGACAATGTCGCGGCAAGCAGAACCAATGCTTTGTTTCCTTTGCTGATCAGCGCACCACGAATTAGTGCTAATGTGCGATTAGGCAAAAATATACCCAAAAAGAATGATAGAATGGTTGCTATCAGAATAACTAACTTGTTTCCCTTGGTGCTTAGTGCGCCACGAATTAAAACACCATACACGCGGCTCATCCAAGCAACCGCCCCAATAAAGATGTTAGCGAAGTTTGCCCATGCTTTTTCTGCACCAGACATGGTGTCTGTTACTGTGATCGTGCCTTCTTCAGGCATGTTGTCGCGACTGATGAAAAGTTCGGTAACAACAGGCACAATGGTGATGGCCATTAGGTACGAACCAACAAGAGCGTATGCCACTGTTAAGCCAAATGGTAAGAAAAATGCACCCGTTACCCCACCGAACAATCCTAGCGGGATAAACACAACCATAGTTGTTAACGTTGCTGCAAAAATTGCGACGTTTACTTCCCGCGCACCATTGAGTACGGCAGCACGTTTGCGTTCAGCGGTTTCCTCACCAGACGGAATCAATCCAATATTTCGATAAATATTTTCCAAAACAACAATGGAGTCATCTACAACCCGTCCAATAGCAACGGTTAAACCAGACAACGTCATAATGTTGAGGGTGATGCTTTCTGGAAATAGTCGTAATACAACTACCATCACAGAACCCAAAAAGGTTTCTGTATCCATATCTTGAACGATTGGATCAAGGACATCGTAAACATTTCCTGGCAAGAACCGAATGAGGATGAAGGCAAACATCACAGAACCAGGGATACTAATAGACACAACCGCTGTACTGCGAACGCTAACATTCATAAAAATGAGAATCATGACAATTGCCATGACTGCCCCAAGCGATCCTTCACGTTGCACGCCTTCTAAGGATGTGGTGATAAAAGAAGCTTGTTCAAAGACTTCGGTAATGACAATATCATCACGACTTTCATATTCATCTAAGACGGCTTTAACATCTTCCCATGCGACAACGGTATTGGCAGCATCTTCTTTAAAGATGTTCACCAACAAACTTGGGCTATAGTTGGTACGTGTTACCGATGTGTCTGGTTTGAATGTTTCGCCACCTGCCGCGATCCGATTTTGGATGGCTTGTGGAAATTGCGTAACATCTACAGCTTCAAGATTGATTAATCTTAAAGATGTTGCTGAAATATTTGCCCAGAATGTTTCTTCATTGTCACCCAAATAAACCCAGTTTTCAGTCGTTAAGTCTTCAACGAGTCCGCGTCCCTGTGGGCTAAGGGCAAATTGATTTACGAGGTCTGCCGCGCCATTATATCCACCGACATAAAACATATCATCGGCAGTGTCTAACTCATCAGTATCAACAAACTGAACCACGCCAACCCATGATTGTGCTAATGCTGGCGCATTTGGATCATCAATGCGTTCAATGACATCATCAGCAACGCTGTTTTCCAAAGCAGTTGGTTGGTCACCATCACGAATAGCAATGAGTTGTTCAACAAGGTCTTCGTTGTCTGTACTATTGATAAATTCAGTAACAGCATCAGACTGTAA
>JGI12316J15310_10000106_pt3 | contig 41179 bp, 37 predicted proteins | sample MarCyaLeptolynsp_FD_15310 | JGI IMG/M metagenome (IMG submission 15310)
CTTCCCAATAACGAAGGCAAGAATTACGGATAAACAAACCAGTACGAATGGCTTTATCTAGTCGTCTATACTGATATTGTTTACCTTTTAACTTGGCTTCGTAAACTAACATTTATCGTGGTCAATGCATGATAATATTGTAGCACACGGCGCTTAAAAGCGCTACCTTGCTTTCATCTGGAGCACTAAAGTGGCGGAGCTTTCAGCTGCGTCAATAGTAATTAATGCCAATTGTCCTGGAGACAGAGATTAAGGGTACATTAGATTATTACTTCCAGGATTTGCTTGTGATTGAAGCAAAGCGAGATAATCTTGATAACTGAGGGAAAAATAGATTCAAACTCCTTTAAATACAATTGCTTCACTCATGTCCTTAGGAGTCGGTTGCTGTTCAGGTACGGTTGCCTTGAGACGCCGCACTCCAATTTGATTGAGCACGATGCCGCATAGAATTACAGCACCTCCAATGTATTGAGCCAAAGTAGGCACTTCTGCCAAAATTAGGTAAGCTGCCAAAACACCAGCAAGGGCATTAAAAGCAGTTGCCAGGGAGATTTCGCTAGCTGTACTCCGCCTCTGAAGAAACAAGGGAACGGGGAACGGGGAACAGGGAAGAGGATTTTATTTGTTTATTCCCTTCATCGCGGGTGCTGCCGCGCCTGTCGGGTGCACTCCCAAAACTCCCCATCTTCCCTCAACAAATCTTAACTCGACTATGCCCTAGCCTAATAGAGCAAGCGATCGCTCTCTTCAAAGCCAAAGAATAGATCTGTGCCCTCACCCCCTTGGAGAATATCATTTATATAGTGTTAATAGTTAAACTCAAGACAACATCATGCCTTCTGTCTCCTCCCCTCTAACTTGTAAGTAAGGAACAGGGAACAGAGAACAGGGATGATCCTACTTTCATAACCTGGTGGTGAAAAAATTTTTTCATTGGGACTGCCTTGTCAAAGTGGGCACCTAGCCAATCATTAGGAAATCTACTCGGAATTAGCATGAAGCTAGATTTACGTCAATTTTTTCAAGCAACTAACCCCAGCCGGACACTAGCTGTGGAGAATGATGAGGATCTTAAGTATTACATAGATTTTTCCTCGGTACGAGGCGGTAATCTGATTAAGGAACTCAAAGATAACATTACTTTTTTCTGTCCTGATGAGCCTACCTGCGATCTATTTACTGGACATATTGGCTGTGGCAAGTCTACGGAATTACGGCGATTGGAAGCGGAATTAAAGCAAGAAGGCTTCCATGTGGTTTATTTCGAGTCCTCTCAAGACATGGAAATGGTGGATGTGGATGTTGGTGATATTTTGCTAGCAATCACTCGTCGGGTAAGTGAAAGTTTGCAAGGGGTTAACATTAGTCTCCAACCAGGTTACTTTAAGAATCTCTTCAGTGAAGTCACAGAATTTTTACAGACGCCAGTGTCCTTCTCTGATGTAAGTTTATCGGTAGGGATTGCATCAATTTCGACTCAAATTCAAGGTAGTCCTAAGACACGGGATAAATTAAGGGGATATCTAGAACCTCGTACCAAAGGGATGATCGATGCAATTAATCAAGAAATCCTGGAAACTGCTATCCAGAGATTGAAGCAGCAAGGAAAAAAAGGACTAGTAGTGATTATTGACAATCTCGATCGCTTAGAGAGTTCTCTGAAACCTTGGGGACGATCTCAACCAGAATATCTCTTTGTGGACCGGGGGGAACAGTTACGACAACTGAATTGCCATGTGATTTACACTATGCCGCTAGCATTGATGTTCTCTAATGAATTAGGTAGACTCACAAGTCGCTTTGGGGTAGACCCCAAAGTCTTGCCGATGGTACCTGTACAGTTGCGTAATGGTGAGGTAGGACAAGAAGGAATGGCACTGATGCGACAGATGGCTTTGGCAAGAGCTTTTCCTGATATGACACCAGAGCAACGTCTTAAGAGTATCAACGATGTTTTTGATCAGCCAGAGACTTTAGATAGACTATGCCAGATTAGTGGTGGTCATGTCAGGGAATTCTTGAGATTACTCAATGACTGGATCAAAAAAGATCGGAACTTACCTCTTTCCCGTGAAGGATTAGAAAAGGTGATTACAGCTCGTCGTAATCAAGTATCCTTGGCAATCACGGATGATGAGTGGGATTTGCTACGTCAAGTACAAGAGCGGAAGCAAACTAGTGGTGATCAAGGATATCGAGTGTTAATCCGCAGTATGTTTGTCTATGAGTACCGGGATAGTGAGGGTTCTTGGTTTGAAATTAATCCCATTTTGGCCGAATCGGGGAAATTAACTGGGAGTGAGAGTTTTTGATCGAAAAGCCAATTTTATCTCTTCTCCTACCAAATCTCACTCATATCCAGCTCAAAATTGGGCAGTAACGGCTCACCAGATAGGGTTTGAGGATTCTCCAAACATTCCTGAGAACCATCGTAGTGATAAATATATACTTTGCGTCCAATGCGGTCAATTAGCCAACCGAGTTGCACTCCCAAATATACCCACTCTTCCATTTTCTCTTGCAGTGATTTCAACGTATCGCTGGGGGAGCGCAACTCAACGACAAAATCAGGGCAAATTGGCGGGAATTTTCGCTCCTACTTAAATTTCATCTGGATTAACTCCCATTGCTCTTAAGCGAGCAGCCAGTTGATCAGCTCGCTAAGGACAATGAGAGATCATCATTCCTGGTATCAATGCTTCAAACATTATATTTTGTTGGTGTTTTAGGAGACTGAGTTATTTTGTCATAGTCTAAATTCCAGTGAGTAATGACTAATGACTAAGGACATTTGCGAAGCATTGAGAATTGGAAATATTTCCCTTACTCCGCTCCTTCTATCGGTGCAAAGCCTTGCCGTTGAATATTCTCGGTAATTGTCCGGGGTTCTAGGAATTGTAACAAGTAATCTGGTCCTCCTGCTTTAGAACCCACACCAGAAAGTTTAAACCCACCAAAGGGTTGCCGTGAGACAATTGAGCCGGTAATCGTGCGGTTAATATATAGATTACCTACTTCAAATTCTGTAGTTACCCTGTCAATGTGGGAAGGAGTACGGGAATACAAACCACCTGTTAGAGCATAGTTGGTGCTATTGGCAATTTGTAGAGCTTCGTCAAAATCCTTGGCACGAATCACTGCTACCACAGGACCAAAAATTTCTTCTTGGGCAATTTTGGCATCTGGTGCCACATCAATAAAGATAATTGGTCCTATAAAGTAGCCTACCTCTGGTGCAGGCATCTCCAAAGCTACCGTTGCTTCCTGACGTGCTTGCTCTATATATCCCCGAATGCGATCGCGAGCTGTAGCATCAATTACTGGTCCTACTTGGGTGCCAACAGCTTCAGCTGGACCAATATTAAGCGATCGCGTTGCTTCTACCAAGCGTTTAACGAAGGTATCATAAATTGGCTCCAGTACAATTGCTCGGGAACAGGCGGAACATTTCTGACCACTGTAGCCAAAGGCTGACTGTACTACCCCAGCTACTGCTTGGTCAAGGTCAGCACTTTCATCGACAATAATGCCGTTTTTACCCCCCATCTCGGCAATTACCCGCTTGAGGTGTTTTTGTCTTGGTTGTAACTTTGCTGCCTCAGCATAAATGCGGCAACCTACTTCTTGGGAACCAGTAAAGGCAATCAGATGAACTTCTGGATGCTGCACCAGATATTCACCTACGGTAGAACCTTTCCCTGGTACATATTGAAACACTCCTTTTGGTATTCCTGCTTCCAGTAAAATTTCGGTAATTTTGGCTGCAATCACCGATGCAGGAGCAGCAGGTTTGAGCAAAGCACAATTTCCTGTGACTAAAGCGGCTACCGTCATACCTGTAGCAATAGCAATAGGGAAGTTCCAAGGAGAAATTACTACTGCTATGCCTCGTGGGTGATAAACGTAGCGATTATTTTCTCCAGCTAGATCGTAATTGTATCCCTGCTCTAGCCGTTCCATCTCAGCGGCATAGTAATGGCAGAAGTCAATTGCCTCTGAAACTTCTGCATCTGCTTCCCGTAAGGCTTTACCCACTTCCAGAGATACCCAGGCAGATAATTCAGCACGCCGCTGTGCCATCAAATCAGCAGCCTTCCTTAAGATTCCAGCACGTTGTCTCACTGGTGTTTGTTGCCAGTTAGGGAATGCTCCCTTAGCAGCTTGCAGTGCTTCCTCTGCTTGTTCAACGGAAATCTGACCAATTTTACCAATTACTTCACTAGGATTAGCAGGATTGAGAGAAGCTACAACTTCCGCTGTTTGGCTATACTCACCGTTAATTAAAGGTAAATAGGTCTTACCCAGTGAAGCACGAACCTGAGCATAAGCTTGTTGTGCTTCCTTCCTAGCCTCCTCATTGGCATAATCTGTATCAGGAGCATTGGGGAATGGTTGTTTGTTGTTTGTTGTTTGGGAAGGGGAGATTAGTTGATTTAACTCCTCCTTGTCTTCCTTGTCTCCCTTGTCTCCTCCCGCCACTGGTGGTGCAATCAATTCTTCAATTGGTTTGTCTTCTAAACTTTGCCGCAGGAAGGAGCTATTGGCGGTATTTTCCAACAAGCGCCGAATGAGATAAGCCATCCCTGGCAGTAGTTTCCCGTAGGGAGCATAAACCCGCACTCGATATCCCTGTTGAACGAGTGCTTTGGCTAGTTGCTCACCCATGCCGTAAAGGACTTGCATTTCAAAGCAGCGGCGAGGGATGTTGAGGCTTTTGGCTATAGCTATGGCATGAGCTTGCGATCGCACGTTGTGACTACCAATGGCAGCATAGAGATACTGGTGGTTTTCTAGCAACAACTGAGTCATTTGCTCAAAGTTCACATCAGTAGCTGCTTTATCGTTATAAACTGGTTGAGGCCAATCCTGCTGAAAGGCTTTAATGGTTTCTTGATCCCAATAGGCTCCTTTCACTAGGCGCACTGTTACCGGATAACCCCTTTCCTTCCCCCAAGTAATCAACCCCTGCAAATCTTGCATACTATCTCGCAGATAACCTTGCAGGGTAACACCAATATCCGTGCGATCGCGAAATTCTTCTTCCATCAACAGTTCTTTGAGGATGGAGAGGGTCATATCCTTATAGATATACTGCTCCATATCAAAGTGAACTGCTGCCCCTAGTTCCTTGGCACGACGTAATAAAATATGAATGCGATCGCATACTCGTTCTTTACTTCCTTTTGGGTCAAGGGGGTCAAATTGGGAGTAAAATGCTGTTAATTTGACAGATACCTGTACTTGTGGGATTAATTCTCCATCAGCTGTATCAATTTCTGCTACTTTTGACCAGTTTTGCGCCTCTTGGGTCAACTGTTCGAGTAAATTCAAGTAACCTTCCAAATAAGACTGAGCCTCGGCTTCCGTAATTACTGCTTCCCCCAACAAATCCAGGGTGAAAGCCATCTTTTCTTGCCGCAGTCTTTCTATTGTCTTAATTGCCTGTTTAATATTCTCACCGGCAATATATTTATGAGCCAGGGTTTCCACGGCAGTAGAAACGGTTTTTGCCGCTATTTGACCTGGCATTGAGTCAGCACTAGTAAAATTCAGCATCCCCTTCAGGGTACTCGGCAGTTCCACCGATTCATCCCGGAGGTATTCTTGCAGGTGGCGGGCAATTTCCGTATTGCTGCGCAGAGCCGGTAAAGAATCGATCAACCGAAACAGCTGCACCCGCAAACCAGGATTACTCATTGCCCAAGCCAGTAACTTATCATCCCAGCGCATTTGCTCTCGTACTTGAGCAAAGAAGGAGCGCTTCCTCTCTTGGGTGGCTGCTAGGAGTTGCTTAGCAATCTCCTGAGTCTTAGCCTCGTAAGTGTTTGTTGGTACTTGTACAACCACCTTAGTACACTCCTGTTTTAGCAATAGTGATAAGGATAAAACCCTTTATTATATGATAGTTAATTACTTTTTCCCAAAGTTGGTTGCATTTGCTATTATCATTTAATAATGGGATACTTGTGCACCTATAGATAGAGTACGGCTTCTGATAGCTTTTAGTAGAGAAAGCATAGACAGTGTTATTGCTTGCTTCCTAAAATATGACTCAAGCCCAAGCAGAACCAAAACTATACAGCTTTGATGAATTTATCAGCTGGTATCCGGAAAACTCACAACTCCGGTACGAATTGCATGATGGAATAATAATCAAGATGCCCAAGCCCAAGGGAAAACATTCAAATCTAGCAGGTTCCCTAATTGAGCAACTATTGATAATTATCCGGCAGATGGGCAAAGGTGGCATTTGGACTATTCCTAGAGAATCGATTGTCAAACCCAAAGGTGAAAAATCAGGTTATGAGCCGGATATCATCGTTTTGAACCAAGAATTTCTAGGAGTGGAACCCCGATGGGAAAATGAATCGATTATCCAAAATCCCGATTCAGTCAAATTAATCGTTGAGGTAGTTTCGACTAATTGGCGTGACGATTACTACAATAAACTTCGAGATTATGAGGAGATGGGTATTGAGGAATATTGGATTCTTGATTACGCAGGATTGGGAGCAAGAAAGTTTATTGGCAACCCTAAACAACCAACAATTTTTGTTTGCCATTTGGTTGACGGAGAATATCAAATGACCCCATTTACGGGAAACAGTCCAATAGTTTCTCCGACTTTCCCCCAGTTCAACTTATCTGCACAAGAGATTTTCGATTTGGCTTTGTAGTGAGGATAGGCAAGGGGAAAGAAAACCCAACATAGAGTTAGGAAGCTCTTGGGTTTCTGTGCGAGAAGACTATACGCTTGTTGATTGCATTTGATACGATTAATGTGATAATGGCATAGGTGTACGCCTATAGAAGAAATAAACCACACCAGGCACAGAAGAACACAGAGATTATGTGGAACAGGCTTCTAGCCTGTAATTGATTTCAAGATTTAGTTGGGTTATGCGGTAGTGCGATCGCTAACGGCACAAGGGAAGTATGATAGCTGGGATGTTCATGGGTAGGTTGGGTTGAACATAGTGAAACCCAACACAGCGTACTGGCAAGATGCCAGTTCCACAAGAGGAAAGTTGATACGTCTGGCTTCCAAATCACCCTCTACGAAAGGAAGAAACAATGTTAAATCCTATTGCAAGAGTGCCTTGTTTCTTGAAAGCCTAACCCAACTTACCTTGTTCACTAAGAACCCGCTTAATTCTTGATATCCCCACCGTATCATTGGGATTGAGCTTTACCCCTTCCCGCCACACAGCTAGTGCCTCATCTTGTTTGCCTTGTTGGTTGAAAGCATCTCCTAAATACCAGTAAGCAGCTGGTTTTTTGATTTTGAGACGAATTGCCTCTTGATACTCACAGATTGCTCCCTCTGCATCTCCTTGCGCCATAAGTACATTAGCTAAGTTCAAATGAACTACTGCTTGATGGGAATTTTCCTGTACCACTTCTCGGTAACCAGCGATTACTTCCTCTAACTTATCTTCCTTAGATAGAATTGCTCCTATCTGCAAGGGAACTTCTGTATTTTGGGGAGTGCGGCGAATCAATTCTCGATATACAGCAATAGCCTCTGGTAGATTACCCTGTTTAATCAAAGCTTTTCCCAATCCCAAATAACCATCCACATTTTTGGGTGAGCTATCAACTAATTTCCGGAAGACAGAAACCGCCTCATCGAACTTATCTTGCTCCACCAGCGTCTTCCCTAATAGTAAGGGTATCATTTCATTAATAGTTTGGCGCTGAATCACCTGACGAAAAACGACCTCAGCATTTTGGTAATCTTGTTGTTTGTAAAGTCTTACCCCTTTTTGGAAAAGAGATGAAGTGACAATTGTCTTTTGCAAGAAAAAAGCAAGAATAGCTAGACTAACACCGACTACGGCAACAGCTATCAGATGTGCTTGCTGAGGAGTGTCAACCATTTGTCATCCTCCTGACGGTAATTTTTTCCCCACACCCTACACCCTACACCCTACACCCCAAACCCTGCCTACTTTTCCCCATTTAGAAGTCTACCAATTCAACATGAGGTCGCTCTTAATTGAAAAATTTTCGTTTGCCTCACTACGCAAATCATACTTCCCAAACATGCCGCTTCACGCTGCTACTGCTGTTAGTCTGGATTGTCATTGGCGCTGCCTTGCGCTTCGGGAATCTCACTCTGAAATCCCCTTGGACAGATGAGTTTGCCACAATGGTATTTAGTTTAGGCAATAGTTATCAAACTGTGCCTTTTAACCAGGCAATTTCCCTAGATACTCTTCTAGAGCCCCTGAAACCTAATCCAGCTACTGCTCCGACAGCTGTGCTACGTCACCTTTTTGATGAGGATCACCATCCTCCCCTCTATTTTTTACTGGCTCATTGGTGGACACAGTTATTTTCCCCTGTAGGAAATTATGTCTCACTATGGGCTATGCGATCGCTTCCTGCCTTCTTGGGTGTAGCCTCCATTCCTGCTGTTTATGGATTAGGCTGGCTAGCTTTTCGTTCTCAGTTAGTAGCTCAACTGGCAGCAGCAATGATGGCGGTGTCTCCCTATGGCATCTTTTTGGCTCAGGAAGCTCGTCATTACACCCTCGGAATTCTTTGGGTAATTGCCTCTTTGAGTTGCTTAGTAGTTGCTTTAGAGCATTTTAAGCGCCAGAAGCTTTTACCATTGCCAGTGGCATTATTTTGGGTAGTGGTGAACAGTTTAGGCATGGCAACCCATTATTTCTTTAGCTTGACTCTTTGTGCTGAGGCAATGGTACTAGGCGGGTTTTGGATACTAAGAAAAATCAGAAAGATTTCTCCCTCTCCCCAATGGTTGCGGATTGGTACTGTAGCTGCGGGTACTTTGGTTGGCAGCATAGTTTGGTTGCCAGTGTGGCAAGCTAGTCGCGAGCCTGAGATGATTCAATGGATGATAAGTAGCAAGGGCAATATTTGGACTATAGTAAATCCTATTTTTCAATCTCTCGCTGCTTGGATTACTATGCTGTTTCTGTTGCCGGTGGAAGCATCAACAAGGTTAGTGTGGATTATCTCTGGTTTGCTGATGCTCTTGTTTTTCGTTTGGTTAGTGCCGATTCTCTATCGTGGCATCAAAACTCAACTGAGGCAACCTAATACTGGTTTGGCAACAGGCATCTTGGGAAGTTTTGTTTTCGGAGCGATCGCACTATTTTTTGGGATTACTTACTTTATCGGTATTGATCTTACCAGAGGGGCAAGGTACAACTTCGTTTACTTCCCTGCTTTTATCGTTCTGGTAGGAGCAGCCTTGGCTATTAGTTGGCAGGGAAATGGGGGGATGGGGAGACACGGAGAAATGGAGACGCGGAGAAATGGAGACGCGGAGACGCGGAGATGGGGAGGTAAAGCTAGTGTTGTAACTATCTGGCTAATGGGTTTTCTAAGTAGCCTGACAGTAATTACCAATCTCGGCTATCAGAAGTACTATCGCCCCGACTTGTTGGTATCGACGATGCAACAGAAATCATCAGTACCACTACTCATTGCCACTACTCACAACACTTTAGTACAAACTGGCGAAATGATGGGAATTGCCTGGGAATTCAAAGGTGCTACCAATTCACTAGCATTGCCAATTAATCCACAATTTCTCCTAGCCCATCAAGAGCAAGAAAAATGTGTTAGCCTCAGCATTCCAGGAAACAGTTGCCCAGCTTTTACTACTCTACAACAAGCCTTAGCTCAACTACCCCGACCTTTGGATTTATGGTTGGTGAATTTTAAAGCCTCGGTAGGTGAATTACCAGCATGTTTTCCTCAGAAGACAACTCAATCTCAAATATCTGTAGATGGTTACACAACTGAGCTATATCACTGTATTAGAAAGGGAAGCTGACTAGTTTCTCATCTTCTTTTTCGAGGTAGTATTTTTACCCTGTTGCCTACTCCCTATTGCCTGTAGAACTATACAATTCCTCAATCATCCCTTGTGTGATAATTTCAGCAGGGGTGTCAAACAAAATGCGCCCTGCTTTAAGACCAATTAGTCGTTGGTAATGACTGCGAGCAAATTCAATAGCATGGAGACTAGTAACAAGGGTTTTACCAGTCTCTTGGCATAGTTGGCGTAACAAGTCCATAATCTCGTGCGAGCGCTGTGGATCTAAACTAGAAATTGGTTCATCTGCCAGGATTGCTGTAGGATTTTGTACAAGGACACGAGCAATCGCTACTCGCTGTTGTTGACCCCCGGAAAGGCTATCAGTGCGCTCAAATAGCTTTTCTGGAATGCCTACTTGCTTGAGAGCCGTTGCTGCGGTTTCTAATTCCAAAGGGTGGATTAGTGAAATTGCAGCTTTGAGCAACGACCAACGCCCCAAATGTCCTGCATTAAGATTGTGAATCACCTGCAGGTTGTCTACTAGGTGAAATTGTTGGTAAATTGTACCAATTTGCCGCTGAACATGACGCCGCAATTGGGGACGCAAATGAGCGATGTTGCGACCAAGTACCCAAACTTCTCCTTGGCTGGGTAAGAGTGTACCATTAAGTAAGTTTATAAGAGTACTTTTCCCCGCCCCAGAAGCACCAACTAGTGCCACAGATTCACCAGCAAAAATCTGTAAATTGAGTGCCGTCAAAGCCTGAAACTGTCCAAATTGTTGAGTAACATTTTTCAGCTCAAAGATGGGCAATTTTTGGGTCATATTCAGGGGATTAGATTATACAAATCTTGAAAAACAAGGCAACAGGGAGTAGGGAAGAGGAAAAGATATTAATTTTTGGCAAAAATTACTGAATCTTGCTCTGAAACTTCATCACATTGTACATGCATATGCTCAGCTCCCCAATCTCTCATGGAAATCATAATTGGCTCCAGAGTACGGCCATAATCTGTAAGTGAATATTCTACACGCGGCGGTACTTCAGCATAGACTTTTCGCGCGATAATCTTGTCTTTTTCTAATTCCCGTAGCTGATTAGTAAGCATGCGTTGCGTAATGCCTTCGATTTTTTTCTTCAATTCACCAAAGCGCAAGACATCATTCTGCAAGAGATTGAAAATAATTACAGGTTTCCACCGTCCACCAATTACAGATAACGTGGCTTCGACAGAACATCCATAGGGGCGATCGCAATTGTTTGTGTCCGTCATAATCCTCTCAAACTTTCAATAGTTACTTTTAAGTAACTACATAACAAAATTGTGCGTACTTGTTATTATTTGCATTTCTATCATATTTTTAATCATGGAACTCATGAAAAATGAGGGAACACAAATATGAAAGCAATTGGATACAATCAGGCTGGACAAATCACCGCACCAGACGCACTGCTCGAATTTGAAGCAGAGACGCCGGAGTTACAACCACGCGACCTGTTGGTCGAGATTCGGGGAATTTCGGTTAATCCTGTGGACGTGAAAGTGCGCAGTAACGTGGCACCAGAGAACGGTACCAAAGTCATTGGCTATGATGCCGCAGGCGTTGTCCAGCAAGTCGGCAGCGATGTCAGCAAGTTCCAAGTTGGTGATGAAGTCTTTTACGCCGGTGATATCACCCGTCCCGGCACCAACTCCAAGTTACATGCTGTTGACGAGCGGATTGTAGGTAAAAAGCCAAAATCCCTCACCTTTGCTGAAGCAGCAGGTTTTCCGTTGACTTCCATTACCGCTTGGGAGCTCATCTTCGAGTCCCTCGGAATTAAAGAAGGGGAAGGCAAAGGCGACAGCCTACTCATTATCGGTGGTGCAGGAGGTGTAGGTTCAATCCTCATTCAGCTTGCCAAGAAACTCACCAAACTAACTGTGATTGCCACCGCGTCTCGTCCGGAAACCGTAGAGTGGGTTCAGAAAATGGGCGCTGATCACGTGATCAATCACCGCGAGTCACTTATAGATCAAGTTAAGGATCTAGAGCTTGAGCCTCGCTACGTTGCCTCGCTTAACGCAACAGATAAGCATTTTCCAGCCATTATCGAGCTTATCAAACCTCGCGGTCATGTGGCGCTGATCGATGATCCTAAGACCCTCGACATCATGTCGGGGAAATCCAAAGCCCTGAGCTTCAGTTGGGAGTTCATGTTTGCACGCTCGATGTATCAAACAGACGACATCGAAAAACAGCATCAATTGCTGAATCGGGTGTCGGAGCTAATCGACGATGGCACACTGATTTCTACCGTGACTAACAATCTCGGGAAAATCAGTGCTGAAACGCTCAAAACTGCCCATGCACAGCAAGAAAGCGGTCGTGTTATTGGCAAGAACGTACTCGAGGGTTTTTAGATGCTCAATTTTTAATAACTTAATAAAGGAGATAGATATGACTTACGAAAACTACACCACATTCAAGGCGACAAAGGATGGAGCCGTTCTTACTGTGACTTTTGATTACCCGCCTGTGAATATTCAAGGCATTCCCATGCTAGATGATCTAAATCTTTTAGCAGAAACACTCGAAAGCGATCGCAGTATCAAAGTTGTTGTTTTCCAATCTGCGCACCCAGAGATTTTCGTGGCGCATGCTGATACCAATTTCCTTAAGGATATGTCCACGACTGCGGTATCCCGTGATGAGGTCGAACTGCTCTATTTACAAAACACGCTAGAGCGTATCAGCAAGCTACCTCAAGCAACTATCGCCAAAATCGAGGGGTTTGCACGCGGTGGAGGTCATGAATTTGCACTCGCCTGTGATCTGCGCTTTGCAGCTCGTGGCAAAGCAAAGTTTATGCAGATGGAAGTTGGTATGGGCATCCTGCCTTGTGGCGGTGGTGCATCCCGCATGGCACGACAAGCTGGTTTGGGCAGGGCATTGGAAATTATTTTGAGTGCCCGTGATTTTGATGCGGACGAAGCAGAAGCTTATGGCACGATTAATAAGGCTCTCGATGCCGAAAAGATTGGTGCTTACGTCGATGAGTTGGCAAAACGTATCGCCCATTTCCCAGCTGATTCGATTAATGCTTGTAAGCAGGCTGTTTATGCTTCGATCGGCTTGTCGATCGAAGAAGCATTGAAGGAAGAAGCCTATTGGCTCTATCAGGCAACAAGCAAAACACCAGCGATTAAGCGTTTCCAAATTGCAGATGACAAAAGCTTTCAATATGATATGGAAAACCAGCGTGGCTGGGAGCAAGGGGTGATCGCCATACAGGAGATCGAATAATGAGCACAAAGCAGAATGAAACTTCTGGGTGATGACACTAGTACAAGAAGGCAGAAGGCAGGAGGCAGAAGGCAGAAGGGAAGAAACCTTACTGTACAAGCTTTTTAACCTTTTTTAACTGGTCACTTATTTCCGCCGCGCTGCACTAGTACTGTTGCGCGGAATTAAGAATGAAGAATGTTTATAGAGTAAGGATTCTATCCATCTCTGCCTATTGCCTATTGCCTTGCTAAAAAGCATTTTAGTGCCAGACTTTGCTGAATGAAGGAGACAAAATCATGCAAAAAATCATTCTTATTACCGGTTCGACAGATGGAATCGGGTTAGCAACGGCCAGGATGCTGGTCTCTATGGGTCACCATATTTTGCTGCACGGGCGCAATCTGGCAAAACTGGAAGAAGCGGAAAAAGCGCTTTCTGCGCTGCAGGGTGATGGACGGGTTGAAATCTACGTAGCTGATCTATCGCTCATAGCCAATGTTGAGGCACTCGCGAAGACTGTGGCGGAAAACCACGCTAAACTTGATGTGCTGATCAATAATGCAGGTGTCTATAACGCGCTTGATCCTGTCACAGAGGACGGGCTTGATATACGCTTTGCTGTCAATGCGATCGCTCCTTATCTGCTTACACAACGGCTTTTGCCGTTGCTCGGTATGTCTGGACGGGTGGTCAACCTGTCCTCAGCTGCTCAGTCTCCGGTAGATCCGAAGGCGCTGGCCGGACAAGTTAGCCTATCCGACGGCGCAGCTTATGCACAAAGCAAGCTGGCGCTGACAATGTGGTCCCGCAGTCTAGCACTTTCGCTTAAGGATCAAGGCCCAACCATCATCGCGGTTAATCCCGGTTCAATGCTTGGCAGCAAGATGGTGAAACAGGCTTTTGGGGTGGCTGGCGGTGATATTCGTATAGGTGCGGAAATACTTAGTCGCGCGGCTCTGGCAGATGAATTTGCCACTGCTTCAGGTCAGTATTTCGACAACGATTTAGGTCAGTTTGCCTCTCCCCATCCTGATGCGCTGGAGCCACGTAAATCTCAAGAGATTATACGTGTTATCGAGAAGGTTTTGGCTGAAACCCTGCACAGTTAAACAATATGAAATTAATTGCTGATAGCGGCTCCACTAAAACTAACTGGGTTCTTGTTAAAGATGGTGAGGTTAAAAAAACTAGACAGACAATTGGATTAAATCCCTATTTCCATACAATAGAATCTCTAATTAATGTTTTAGAAGAGCAAATTTTGCCAATTGTTGAAGCCCAAGATTTAGCCTCAATTCATTTCTATGGTGCTGGTTGTTCTAGTGAAAAACCTGTAAGCCTAATTCAAGAGGCACTAAAGAGAGTATTTCCAGATGTATCTGTAGAAATAGAACATGATCTGCTGGCAGCCGCTAGGGCACTTTGTGGTAAAAGCCCAGGACTAGCTTCAATTTTGGGTACGGGGGCAAATACTTGTTATTACGATGGTAAGAAGATCCTCAAGCGTGTCAGGGCTTTAGGATTTATCCTCGGAGATGAAGGAAGTGGTTCGTATATGGGAAAAAGATTTATTAAGGATTATCTGCATGATGAAGTTAGTGAGGAAGTAAAAATATTATTTAATGATGATTTTAATTTAACCGATGCCGATATTCATAATAACGTTTACAAAAATCCCATGCCTAATCGGTTTCTAGCTTCGTTTGCTGCTTACATTATCGAGCACAAACATATACCTTACTTCCGAGAATTAATCCTATCTGGTTTTGATGATTTTCTACAAAAACATATTTTAATGTTTGAGGAATCAAGGATATATCCTCTCAATGTAATCGGCGCTATCGGTTATTTGAATCGGGAATTATTAGTAGAGGCAGCGGCTAAGTATCAGATTCGAGTAGGTTTGGTTATTAAAGATCCCATAGAAAATCTGGTTAAGTTTCATTATTCCTAAATTAGCTTTACGGTTTTTTAACTAATTTTTTAGGGGCGAATGGCCATTCGCCCCTACTTTTGCTGACACAATCGGTATTTTCGTAATTTCAACATTATCCTTAGTAAATTTTGATACTTAATATCCTTAATTTAGGCAGCTTTGTAATTTAATTTTCCATTCCCTGCTCTGAATGTCCGTAAAATCCGTAGTGTGACACTTGAGAGTGCGAATGTTCGTTGAATCTAAACTGTCTTTAGAATTCCCCAGTTTGGGTAAGAAGCGGTTAAAATCTTACACAACTAAACTAAGTAGGTGTGCACAATAAACGTACATGGCCAACAGCGGATTTTTAAGGAAGGAAACAGCTTACATAGCAAGCATCTTAGCTAAGTTAGCTCCTACCAATTTACTTTCGCTTTTTGAAGCCTACCTACTTAAGGTATCTGACTATGGTAAGAAATTTATCTTAACCTCCCACGGGCAAAGTCAGTCAATCAGCAAGGGGAGTGATTATGGAGCAACTCAGGTGTAAGGCAAAGAATAAAGTCACCACTAAAGTTTTAGTTTGCCTAGCTCTAACAACAATGTATGTGGTTACAACCCAATTAGAACCATTGTTGGCTATCCTACCAGGGAACTTCACAACGGTGTGGATACCATCGGGAATTTCTTTGGGTGCTGTTCTCTTATTCGGCTATTGGGTTTTGCCTGGAATTGCCTTGGGGGCTTTTTTGGCAGGAACTTGGTATCTGACAGGGATGACACCGCCGCTTACTCCTGGGACTATGCTGACAGTCATTTTGAGCAATATAGCTGCTAATACCTTACAACCATTGCTCATGGCTCTCCTGCTCAAGGGGTTGATGAAGCCAGACATGATTCTGAGCCGGGTTAAACATGTGCTCTTGTTTGTACCCATAGCAGGAATCGGTTCAATGATAGGAGCTACTTCCAGTATTAGTTGCCTGTACTTAACTGAGCGTGTCTCTTGGGCAGAGTATAGCTTTGGTTGGTTGACTTTGTGGTTGGCTATTACTGTGAGTCATCTTATCTTTACCCCTGTACTGTTGGCTTGGAACCAAAAATCTTCTAATTGGGATAATCAACTCCTCCCAACTCAAAAAGTTGCAAGCTCCTTGTCCAATACTGCTCGGTTAACAAAAGTTATCAGTTTAGACAAGCAAGAGTTTTCTTTTCCCTGTTCCCTGTCCCCTATTCCCTTCTTTCTTGAAGCTTTTCTTTTACTGGGATTAGCTTTGCTGGGAAGTTGGATGACTTTTAGCAGTGGGTATATTTTAGCGTGTATATTGTTACCTCTTTTGCTCTGGTCGGTTTTCCGCTTGGGGAAGCGGTGCACCAATTTGTTAGTTGTCTTAATCTCAATCAGTGCTATTATCGCCACACAAAAAGGTTTGGGGGCTTTTATCCAAGCCTCACCCCAAGCATCCCTCTTATCAGTGCAATCTTTTATTTGTGTTTTTGCTGTTACCTCTTTGATTTTGTCTGCGGTTATTAATGAATGGGAGATCATCGAAACAGAACTGCTACAGGCTTATACGGAATTACGCCATGCTCAGAGCCAACTGACTCAACTTTTGGAAGCAGTACCAGTAGGGGTGTCTGTTCATGATTCTACTGGGCAAATAACCTATGCTAATCGCAAAGCTAAACAATTACTGGGCATTAACACCCTACCAGAAGCTACCACTGAAGATTTAGCAGAGGCTTATCAAGTTTATCTGGCTGGAACAGAACAGTTATATCCTCCTCAAAATATGCCGATTGTGCATTCTTTAGCAGGTGAAACTGCTCATGCTGATGACCTGGAAATTCACCAATCTAATATAGTTGTTCCCTTAGAAGTTTGGACAACTCCTATTTATAATGAATCAGGTCAAGTTAGTTATGCGATCGCAGCATTTCAGAATATTGCAGAACGTAAACTATCTGAAAAACTTTTAGAAGAATACAATCGTACTTTAGAGGCTCAAGTTGCAGAACGAACAGAAGCATTAGCCTATTCTAATCAACAACTAATTCAGGAAATTGTTGAACGAGAGCAAGTCCACAAACAACTGCAAGAAGCTCTCAAAGAATATCAAAGGCAAACTAATCTCTTGCGAGAGAGTGAAGAACGCTGGCATTTAGCTCTAAGGGTGATCAATGGCGGCATTTGGGATAGAAACCTCAAAACAGGTAAAAGTTCTCATTCTGTGCGGTGGAAGGAAATGCTAGGATATGAAGAACACGAACTAGAGAATAACTCTGAGGCTTGGAAAAATTGCTTGCATCCAGATGATTTTGAGCAGGTGATAGCAGCTATGCAAGCGCATTTAGAGCAGAAAACCCCTTATTACTTCACTGAGTACCGCCTAAAGTGCAAAGACGGCAGCTACAAATGGATTCTAGCTCGGGGACAGACAATATGGGATGAACAGGGCAATCTAGTAAGAATAGTTGGTTCCCAAGAAGATATTACCGAACGCAAGCGAGCAGAAATAGCCCTTGCTGAAAGTGAGCAGAAATATCGCCACTTTGTCGAAACTTCCCAAGACATTATTTGGTCTATTGATCTCGAAGGAAAATATACCTTTCTTAACCAGGCAGTCAAGCACATTTATGGCTACGACCCAGAAGAAATGCTCGGTCGTTGCTTTACTAATTTTATGCCAACAGAAAAAATTGCCCAAGCTTGGTCAGATTTTCAGAAACTTTTGCAAGGAGGGTCGATCTTTCAATACGAAACTGTTACGATGGCTAAAGATGGTAGACCTCTTGCACTTCTGTGTAATGCGATCGCACTGGTGGATGAGCAAGGAAAGTTGGTAGGAGTAACTGGCACAGCTAGTGATATTACTAATCGCAAGCAGCGGGAAGAAGCGCTGCGCCTAATAGTTGAGGGTACAGCCTCTGCTACTGGAGATCGCTTCCTGCGCTCTTGTGTCCGTTACTTGGCAGAAGTTCTGCAAGTTCGTTACGCCTTTATTACTGAAGTAGTAAATGAAGCCTTAACCAAAGTTTGTACTTTGGCATTTTGGGATGGTGAAACTTGGAGTGACAACTTTGAATATGATCTAGCAGGTACTCCCTGTGAAAATCTTCTATGTGGGAAAACTTGCTTTTACCCTCAAAATCTGCAAGCCTTATTTCCTGATGATCAAGATTTAGTTAAATTAAATGCCCAAAGCTACTTGGGTATGCCATTAATTGACTCCGATGGAAAGATTTTGGGTCATTTAGCGGTGTTGGATACGAAACCAATGCCTCCATCTCCTGACAAGGAGTCGATTTTACGTATTTTCGCAGCTCGTGCTGCCGCAGAACTAGAGCGTCAACAAGCAGAAGCAGCTCTTAGTGAGAGTGAGCAGCAATATCGTCACCTGGTAGAAACCTCTCAAGACATCATTTGGTCTATCAATGTCTACGGGCGCTATACTTTCGTCAACCAGGCAGTTAAAAAGATTTATGGCTACGAACCCGAAGAAATGCTCGGTTGCCTGTTTACTGATTTTGTGCCAATCGAACAAGTTGCGAAATATCGGGGACTCTTCCAACGTCTGTTAACCGGTATGTCAGTTTCCCAATATGAGACTACCCAGCTTACTAAAGATGGTAGACCAGTTGAGCTGCTGTTGAATGCGATCGCACTGTGGGACGAAGAAGGTAATGTGGTAGGACTAACAGGTACAGCTAGTGATATCACTGATCTTAAACGAGCTGAAACGTTACTAGCTCGACAGAATCAGATTCTGGAAATGATTGCCTCAGGTGTGCCGCTTAAGAAAATTCTTGAAGCTCTCATTCAACTGGTAGAAGAACAATCTGGGCAGATTTTGTGTTCGTTCCTCTTACTTGATCAAGAGGATAAGCTACGTTTAGGGGCAGCTCCTAGTCTACCAGAGCTTTATAACCAAGCGATCGATGGTACACCTATTGGCTCAAATGTGGGTTCTTGTGGTACAGCTGCTTATCTTCGAGAAACAGTCATTGTGACAGATATTGCCAATGATCCTCTGTGGGCAGATTATCGAGATTTAGCTTTAACTTACCAACTTAAAGCTTGCTACTCTAAACCAATTTTATCCACACAGGGAAAAGTATTGGGAACCTTTGCTGGGTATTATCGAGAACCTCGGGCTCCCTCTAAACTAGACAAAGAATTGATTGATAAAACCATCCATCTTGCCAGAATTGCCATTGAGCGCCAGCAGGCGCAAGCAGCATTGCACCAGAGTGAAGAACGGTTGCAACTAGCTCTAGAAGGTAGTGATTTGGGTTTGTGGGATTGGAATATTGCTACAGGAGATACCTATTTTGACCCACAGTGGCAGAAAATGTTGGGGTACGAGGTAGGCGAGATTGAACAAAATCACCAAACTTGGATACGACTGTTGCATCCAGAGGATGCACCTAGGGTAATAGCAGCCTTGCACAATTATCTCAAAGGCTATGTTCCGGCTTACAATGCAGAATTTCGGATGCGCTCCAAGTCAGGGAAGTGGCAGTGGATTTTATCTCACGGTAAAGTTTGCCAACGCAACGCAGTGGGTGAGCCAGTGAGGATGACAGGTACTCACAGAGATATTAGCGATGCCTATCAGCAAGCGACACAACGGCAACAAGCAGAGGAGGAGATACGCAAACTGAGTGCTGCACTGGAAAATGCTGTAGAAGGAATATCCCGACTAGATACTCAGGGATGTTACCTCAAAGTTAACAAAGCTTATGCTAGCACCTGTGGTTATCAGCCTCAGGAGATGATTGGCATGGCATGGCAGCAAACGGTACACCCTGAGGATATGGAAAAAATGATCGCTGCCTACCAAGAAATGCTCGAAGTTGGCAAGGTAGAAACTGAAGCAAGAGGTATACGCCAAGACGGTTCCCTATTTCATCAGCAAGTAGTCATGATTAGAATCTTCGATAGCCACAAGAATTTTATCGGTCATTACCGCTTGATGAAGGATATCACTGAACGCAAACAAGCAGAAATTGTTCTGGAGGCAGCAAAAGAAGCAGCAGAAACAGCCAACAAAGCCAAAAGCGAGTTCTTAGCAAATATGAGCCATGAATTGCGTACTCCTCTCAACGCTATCCTTGGCTTTACCCAACTGATGAATCGCGATCCTTCCCTCAATAGTGTGCAAAAGAATCACCTAGACATTATTAATCGTTCTGGTGAACATTTACTGGAATTAATTAATGATGTACTACAAATGTCCAAAATTGAAGCAGGAAGAACTACATTTAATGAAACTAGCTTCGATCTTTATCGTCTGCTGAATACCCTAGAAGATATGCTGCGCCTCAAAGCAAATGCCAAAGATCTACAGCTTATCTTTGAGCGCACCCTTGAAGTTCCCCAATATGTCAAAACTGACGAAAGTAAATTGCGTCAGGTGTTGATCAACCTGTTAGGTAACGCTATCAAATTTACTATCGAAGGTAGTGTAATACTGCGGGTAAGATTAGGGAATGAGGATTGGGGAGATGGGGAGACGCGGGGACATAGAGACGCGGGAGCTGGGGAAGCTGAGGGAGATGTAAGAGCTAAGGAGAGAAGGGAGATATTCCCGATTCTCAATTCCCAATTCCCAATTCCCAATTCCCAAACAAAAATAATCTTTGAAGTTGAAGATACTGGTTCTGGCATTATCGCCGAGGAAGTAGACAAATTATTTGAAGCCTTTACTCAAACTGCAACAGGTCGAAAATCTCAAGAAGGAACTGGCTTAGGTTTACCAATTAGCCGCAAATTTGTACAGCTGATGGGAGGAGATATTACTGTCAGTAGTAAGTTAGCACAGGGTTCAATCTTCAGCTTTTATATCCAGATTGATTTAGCTGAAACTGAGCAAGATAACAAACATTACCGACCTACTCTGCGAGTAACAGGTTTAGCACGGGAGCAACCTAAATATCGCCTACTAGTAGTAGAAGATAACCCACATAATCGCCAATTAATAGTAAGTTTATTGACAGCAATTGGTTTCGAGGTACAAGAAGCAGAAAATGGTCAAGAGGCAATTGAGCTGTGGGAAAATTGGCAACCACACTTAATTTTGATGGATATACGAATGCCAGTAATGGACGGCTATGAAGCTACTAAAATTATCAAAGCCAGAGAGAGGAAGGAAGGGAGATGGGGGGACACGGAGACGCGGAGATGGGGAGATGGGGGAGACATTCCCAATTCCCAATTCCCAAATACCATCATTATTGCCCTAACTGCCAATGCTTTTGAAGAACAGCAGATTAATATTTTAGCAGCAGGTTGTGATGACTTAATTCCCAAGCCATTTCAAGAGGAATTCCTACTGGAAGCGATCGCTAAACATTTAGGGGTGCGTTATCTTTATGAAAAACCCACAGTTGCCAAACAAGAATCTTCACCAACAGCAACTCCCCTGGCTCAACCTTTAATTTTTTACTTATCCCAAATGCCTTCTGAGTGGGTAGCTAAACTCCAAGAAGCAGCAATTTTAGGATTTGATGACAAGATTTGCCAGTTAATTGCAGAAATACCAGAAACTTGTACGCTTCTGCGTCAACATTTGATGAATTGGTGTCATGACTATCGTTTTGACAAAATTATCGATTTAATTCAAAAAATTTAGTCCTTTGTCAAGTGTCATTTGTCCTTAGTTTTCCCCATCTCCTCATCTCCCCATTCACCACACTCATCTACAAGGGAGTAGATCAAACCTTCTATAGAAGAAGTAGAATAGTGAACGATACCTAATCTGGTGCTGGAGGGGGAAATACATTGGATGAGCTAAGAACAGCTTTAGATTTAGCCACAGAAGAAGAATTACAACAGCTGACGGTAATTCTGTTCCGCCGTAAGTTTAATCCCTTAGATTACCTGCACAGCAATGACTTGATCGAAATCCAAAGCCAAAGCCGTGAAGCTTGGTTGGATGCTCTAGAGGAGAGATTTCGCTTTTTGGCAGCAGATGGAATGACGGTACTCAAGGGTAGAACTAGAGAAATTACCTACCGACAAACACTAATTCAGGTTTGTCGTTACCTGAAAATACCCTACTCTCAACAGCTGACAACTACCGATATAGAAGCCGAGATATTCCTCCATTTGATCGGTAAAGCCTGGAAAAAATTACCTGCCTCAGAACAGCACTCTTTGACATTACAAGTGCAGCGATCGCTTGCTAAGTCGAATTTTTCTGAATCATTGCCTGTACAGCTTCAGCATAACCCAGTGGAGATGCTACTCAAAGGTGGTAGCGCTTTAGCTGTTAGTTCGCTTCTCAAACCAATACTGCTGCAAAAAATAGCCTATCAGTTTGCTGTTCATTTTGCTAAATATCAAGTTGCCAAACAAACCATCGCGCGAGGTGGTGCAGCAGCAGCGGCACAGTTTCAGAACTACTTGGCACTACAAACAGCAAGACAGGGAATGGCGCTGAATGCGGCTCGTTATGCTGCTACCCGGACAGTATTTGCCTGTGTTGGCTCCATACTCTGGGGCTACTTCTTAGTTGATTTAGGTTGGCGTGCGATCGCAACTAATTATGGTCGTATTATCCCCACAATTTTTGCCCTAGCACAAATTCGTCTTACTCGTGCTGATTGCTGGGAACCAGTTTGAATTGTTGAATTGTTAAATTGTTAATTGAGTATTTTCCAAGCTAAGGGACAACGCTCTGATACTCAGCACCCTGAACCCCACTTGCAAAGGGCTTGGGAATTGCTTCAGATGGGATTTTTCATCTTTCCCTTGTTTCCCATTTTGGCAGCAATAGCACTATTTTTGGCATTAGTCGATATTTGGCGGCAAGAGTACCGTACAATTATTCGTCGTCCTCTCAATTGGGGATTAGCAATCCTCAGCCTCTGGCTAATTATTACTTCTTGCTTTGCCTTGCATCCAATTGAAGCTTTCCTGGGTTTGGCAAATTTGCCCCCCTTCTTCCTCGGATTTGCTACATATAACGTCTTAATTCAGACACCTGGGCAACTGCGGCGTTTAGCCTGGATTCTAGTTATCCCTTCGGTGGTAGTAGTAATTCTTGGTTTAGGGCAAATATTCCTGGGTTGGGCTCATCCAGAGCGGTTGCCAGCTTTGTTTGGTTGGGTACTAGAAGCCAATGGCAATCCCCCTGGTCGTATGGCTTCGGTATTTATCTACGCTAATATCTTAGCAGCTTATCTCCAAATGGTGTTGATTCTGGGGTTAGGGTTGTGGATAGAGAGGTTTCAAGCTTGGCGAGTACGTTCGAGTAAGTCTCCCGACTGGGTACTATGGTTTTTAACAGTATTAGTTATTGGTAATGCGATCGCTCTTTTACTAACTAGTTCTCGCAATGCTTGGGGAATTGCAGTTATTGCTTGTTTGGCTTTTGCCTTGTACCTGGGTTGGCATTGGCTGGTAGTTAGTGTAGCCACAGCAGTAGGTAGTATTCTCTGGGCATCATTTGGTTCTGAATTTCTAGGGCGTCAATGGTTGCGTCAGATTATCCCAGCTTACTTTTGGGCGCGACTTTCAGACCAGTTGCATCCAGATCGACCTGTAGCTCTACTCCGAACCACTCAATGGCAGTTTACCTTATCCATGACTCAAGAGCGTCCCTGGCTTGGTTGGGGATTACGTAATTTTACACCCTTGTACGAAGCAAAAATGGGTATTTGGCTCGGTCATCCCCACAATCTACTACTGATGTTAACTGCAGAAACTGGCATCCCAGCAACTTTACTCTTGTATGGTTTAGTTGGCTCGATTATGGTTCGGGGAGTACAGTTATTGAGAGCTTGGTCAACTTCAGCTAGTGATCAAGGATATCAAGATAAGTTAATACTCTTCACCTATCTGCTGGCTTTTGGCTGTTGTACGCTCTTCAACTTAGTAGATGTAACCTTATTTGATTTGCGAGTTAATTCCTTAAATTGGCTACTATTATCAGCAATTTGTGGGGTAGTTGAGCGAAACAGTCAAGGATGAAAACCCCAGAATGTCAGGTCTGTAGATACTTAAATGTTCAGTGGTATTGTTAAATATCTGTAAAGTATTGTTAATATATGATAAATAGGACCCCACAAAAAATCTTGACCTTAAACAATGTCCCGTCCCTTACCGCAAGTCATTCTACTAGTTGATGGCTACAACATTATTGGAGCTTGGCTTGGTCTGAAAAAGACCCGCGATCGCTACGGACTGGCGACGGCTCGTCAAGAATTAATCGAGATTTTAATCAATTACAGTGCCTTTGAGGGCTATCAATCCCAGTTGATTTTTGATTCTCAATATCAGAACAGTTGTAGTGACTGTGAAGCTGTAACCAACCATTTATCAGTTTGCTATACAGAATTTGGACAGACAGCAGACACTCACATCGAAAAATTTTGTGCCTCCTATAGAAGCAACCACTGTCAGCCAAGAGGGCGATTGATCGTCGCTACTTCAGATCGAGCTCAGCAACAGACGGTACTTGGCTATGGAGCCGAATGGATGTCATCTCAACACTTGGCGAGGGAGGTTGAATCTACCATTCATCGCACTCGCTGCAAACAGCGACCCCAAAAGCCGGCTCGGGGTCGCTTTTTATTCAATTCTCTTGATGCCAAGGCTCAACAGCGTTTGGCTCAATTGCGTAAAGGTATAAAATGAATTTGCCAAAATAGTTGACAGAGCGTTTAAGATTCGCTATTCTTACAAAGGTGTAAAAAACAAGCCCCCATCGTCTAGAGGCCTAGGACACCTCCCTTTCACGGAGGCGACAGGGATTCGAATTCCCTTGGGGGTATTTAATTACAAAAAGCGACGGAAAAGCAAAAATGCTTGACTAAAAATATTGGTTGGTCTCGAAGAGTTAGATCGGATTTGAACTGTCCATAAATATCAGCTGTTTCCTCATCCACGAAATAGATGCCACTGAACTTAATCTTACTGGAGTTTAGTTAGAAGTGCGAAACATCAAAGTGCGATCGCACAGATTTGAAATAAAATGACACCAACCTAGTACTGCTGTGCGGAATTAAGAATTAAGAATTTTGTTACGTAGTTTGCTTCGGCTTGATAATTTGAAGCAAACCCTTGACTATATTCCAATTCAAACAGATACCATGTTGTTGGCTGCTGAACTATGGACCTAAGCAAGACAAGTAGGAGTGCCTACTGCGGACAAAAAAGCGCTAGATGGGGATGTGATTCTGTGTGCTCAAGCTCGTCTTCTGTGTGATGAGACAACAAAGGTAATTGTTGCAACAACGAACGTATCGCATCTGTCCCAGTTCATCACAGCCTTGGATTGGCAATTAATTGAGTAAGCTTAATAGTTTCCTAAAAATAAATTCTTCCACAAGGTGGAGAGAAAAACTTCCACAGACCTAATCAGAGAGGATGTGTATTCATTGATTAGGTAAGATTTTTAACAATTCTACCGCCCAAAGTATAAAATAGCAGGATGAAAATATATATTACAAAATAGATCATTTCTGTCACTACCATTAGGTCGATTAAAAGGACATTCTGCGTGCTGTATGATTCCATTTCCTGAAAAAGTAGCGTATCGATATCTCCCGCTATCATGAATTCTATGGTTTACGAATCCACTTGTTTCTGCAAAATGACTAAAATTGCAGATATCACCATTAGAAGTGCGGGGAGGATTTACCAATTGATTTACGTATACAATTTTTGAAAAATCACTCGCATAAACAGTGCTTCCAGACCCAGGAGCTTCTGCAAGACTCACTCTACCATAAACCTCAATATATTTAGTTCCAACCCTTCTCAAGTTAGCAATAACATGTATATCTATAGTACCTCCCAAACCGTAATTACCTGTCCCTTGATGATGTAATGGTTTTACTCTAATAGCATAAATAGGACTACCTCGTGGTATTGGATGACCTAATTCAACTGAAATAACAGAACACTTACTATCAGCAGAGACAGGCTTCACATTATGGAATCCTAATATCGATAATCCGCTAACCAAAGTACTAAGACCTAATATAAAGATTTTTCGGTAATTAATCGACATTGTTAATCTATAGTTAACTGTTTTTTAGAGGTTGTTGATGCGTTGATTAGGTTAATTTTTAAATAACTTTATCGATTGAAGTACAAAACAGCAGGTTGAAAATATACATCACAATATAATTCTCTTCTATCAGAACCAAGTGGATTATAAAGACACCTTGCATAATTTATTATTCCAGTGCCATCAAAATTAGCAATTCTATTTTTTGGTGACTTAGGAACTGTAGCTCTGACATACCCTGAAGTCTGAGCGAATTGGCTAAACAGCCCTCACCTGATTTTGAGATCGACTATGATCACGATGCAGTAGAGCGGATTATAGAATTAACTAATGGTCAGCCTTATTTGGCACAGCTCATTTGTCGCGAGTTAGTAACCAACTTTAACCGACAATTCTTTGAAGAAGGAAGAGAACGAGAAAAACGCTTTACTGTTGAGGATGTTGAGGAAATTATTAACGCTCCAGATTTTTACTCTGATGGCAATGCCTACTTTACAGGTATCTGGATGCAAGCGGAAAATAGTCTACCAGCTCGACAACAGGAAATTCTACGCAAGCTTTGCAGTGAAGAGCTATCCCAGGAGCAACTAGCAGAGAAAACTAATTTCAGTCTTTCGGAAGTGGGAAAAGCGCTTGAAATTTTGCTGGAGCATGATGTGATTCGGGAACGGAATGGCTGTTATGGCTATACCGTCGAACTGATGCGGCGCTGGGTAGAAGCCCTAAGGTGAGGATGAAGCATAGGCATCACCGATGGGAATTAATATCCCCCAAATCTTCACCAAATCGTCTGAATCCCTGGGAAAATTCCCCCAAATTTCTTGTACTCATATCGGCAATCGCCTCACCCGGAATGCTTGATCACTGACAGAAATAATTGCTCCTGCCTCCAAATCCTCTGTACATTGACTAACAACCTCGCTTAAACGTTGGTTAATCATCTCATAACTTTCATTACCCAATCTAAATAAAATAACGCTGGGTAAGGTTTCCCCACTTACTGCCAACAAATAACCAAAATCTAAATCAACTGTCAATAAAATTCTCCCTTCATCACGAGATTTGACCAGAATTTCATCATCGGCTAATTGTTCCAAACCCTCTTCAACTAGATGAACTGCATCATAACCAGCAGCCTTGAGCCAATTAACAGTGCGTGGCGAGATACCCATATCCGCTAAAAATTTCATCCTGCTTTCTCACCGACGATGGGAAAAACCTGCTCTCGCGCCAACCATGCAGCATACAGCAAGGACTGTTGAATATCTTCTGCTTCTAAATAAGGATAATCTTCGATAATTTCCTCTACTGTTTTACCATTTGCCACTAAATTTAAAACTAACGAAACCGGAACGCGCATTCCCCGAATACAAGCTTGTCCAGCCATCATGCGCGGATTAAATGTAATTCTGTCTAAACCTAACATCAACTAATCCTCTAATCGGTCTCCATTGATAAAAAATTTGCCGTTGAGTTGGCATCTGAACGTATCTCTCCTATGGGGCTCTTCTTATTTTATCTTTTCATCAAAGAGCGATCGCAGAGAGCTCAGACAAATTTGATCGCTTATCGCCGTAGGGGCGCACCGACGTGCGCCCTCAACTTAAATCTATAATCGATTTGTTGAGAATCAACAAGCATTGTCCATTCTTAATAAGTAATTGAACTTTATCCTTGAATCATTAGAGTCAAATCTGTCACAATAAATTAAGTAGATCTTCCCCTTGATGCCGTTATGCCCCAAACACACATCAGATTTGATTGGGCCATTAAAAAATTACTAAGAAACAAAGCTAATTATGTAGTTTTGGCAGGCTTCCTCAGTGAGTTATTGGGCAAACAAATCAAGATACAATCCATACTCGAAAGTGAAGGCAATCAACAAGCAGAGGATGACAAGCTCAATCGAGTCGATATTCTGGCAGAAAATGACCAAGGTGAATTGATTCTCATTGAAGTGCAAAACAATACAGAGCAAGATTATTTTCATCGAATGCTCTACGGCACAGCGAAATTAATAACTGACTTCCTGGAAAAAGCAGAGCCTTACGGTAAAGTTAAAAAAGTCTATTCAGTAAATATAGTCTACTTTTCTCTGGGACAGGGAGATGATTATATTTACCAAGGAAAACTAGATTTTCATGGTCTGCACTTCAAAGACTCTTTAAAGCCATCAATCAACCAGAAGAAGCTGTTTAATATCAAAAAAGTATCCGATATTTTTCCCGAATATTATGTGATTAAAGTCAACAACTTTAACGATGTGGCGAAGGATACCTTAGACGAATGGATATATTTTCTAAAAAAGAGCCAAATAAAAGAGGAATTTACAGCTCAAGGCTTAGCGGAAGCGAAGGCAAATTTACTAGTAGATAGCTTGAGTGAAGAAGAAAGAGCAAACTACCTCAGATATATGGAGAATAGGCGCTATGAAGTCAGCATAATCGAAGGTTCGCGCTCAGAGGGAAGATTGGAGGGTATAGAGCAAGGTATTAAGGAGGGCATGGAGAAAGGTATCAAAGAGGGCATGGAGAAAGGTATTAAGGAGGGCATGGAGCAAGGTATCAAGGAGGGTATGGAGCAAGGTAAACAGCAGGAAAAGGTTAACATAGCCAGAACATTCAAACTCAAAGGAATAGATATTGAGACAATTGTAGAAGCAACAGGACTCACTAGAACAGAGATTGAGGAACTCTAGTACCGCTGCGCGGAATTAAGAATTAAGAATTAAGAATGCTTATAGAGGAAGGGTTCTATTGATCAAGCGATCATTAATCATCTCATAACTTTTATTACCCAATCTAAATAAAATGCGGATTAAATGTAATTCTGTCTAAACCTAACATCAACTAATTCTCCTATCTAACCAATGCTGAGTGATCCCTACTGCCGTACCATTAATCAATAACAACAACACCAATAGCACTAAAGCAGAGGCATAAGCATTAGCATTACCTCCTGCCACATTCATCGACAAATCGAAAATATGAATAGAAAGCGATCGCCCAGAGTCTAGCAAAGATTCTGGCATCCGGTCTACATAGCCACTGGTAAAGATTAGTGCCGCTGTCTCCGCAATTGCCCGCCCAATACCTAACACTAATCCCACCACTAGTCCCGGTGCTGCTGCTGGTAAGAGCAACTGCCAAAGGGTGGTAGTGCGGGAGTAACCAAGAGCTGCTGCTCCTAAGCGATAATCAGCAGGAACAGCGCGGAATCCTTCCTCTGCTGAACGAATCAGGATGGGTAATACCATACAAGCCAAGGTTAAACCCCCGGACAAAATAGAAAAGCCTAATCCCAAAGTTTTGGAGAAAAAGGCATTGCCAAACAGTCCAAAAACAATTGATGGCACTCCCGCCAACACATCTAAGCTACGACGTACTAAACGCCCGAAAAGACTTTCAGTATCAGTAAATTCAGCTAGTAAAATAGCAGTACCCACTCCCAGGGGCAGAGAAACAGCCATACACACCCCTAAAATAAGGACAGTGGAAACGAGAATTGAACCAATACCCCCCTCACGTCCAGCATTTCTCGGCTCACTGGTGAGAAACTCCCAGTTAATTTGTCCTGCACCATGCCAGACAATATCACTTAAAATCCAGAGGAAGATGGCAGTGATGGAAATTGCGATTGTCCAAATAATAATAGTAGGGAATTGTTGTTTGTTGTTTGGGAATCGGGAATTGGGAATTGAGAATTGGGAATTGGGGATTGTTCCCCTTGTCTTCCTTGTCTCCTCTTCTCCCTCAGCTTCTCCAGCTCTCTTTTCTCCGCGTCTCCGTGTCTCCGCGTCTCCGCGTCTCCCTTTCCTCTTACTCATAAATCCGCCCTTCACTAATTACTTCAGCTGCGGCGACTAGTAAGACAATTATTGTCATTAGCAATAAGCCACTAACGAATAGTGCTGAGCGATGATTACCTGTGGCGTAAGCCATCTCTAGGGCAATATTCGCGGTAAGTGTTCGCATTGGCTCAAATAGACTTTTTGGTGTCTGCACCACATTGCCGCAAACCATGAGAACTGCCATAGTTTCACCAATGGCTCTTCCTGTTCCCAAAATCAAGCCAGTAAATAATCCAGACTTGGCGGCGGGGAAAACTACACCCCTTACTGTTCCCCAACGGGAAAGTCCTAGTGCAGCTGCACCTTGGAGGTATTCGGAGGGGACTTTAGCAAAGCTGGCGTCTGCTGTAAGGGCGATGGTTGGTAAGATCATCAGAGCCAGGATAGCAATGCCTGCGAGTAAACTGGTTCCCGGTGGCTGAAGACTACCAATCAGGGGTACTAGCACCACCAAACCCCAAAATCCGTAGACAACGGAAGGAATACCTGCCAGCAATTCAATTAGCCGTCGGTAAAATCCAGCAATTGGTTGAGGAGCGTAATATTGACAAAAGACGGCAGAGAGAATTCCTAGGGGTGCGGCTACCAGTACGGCACCAACCGTTGCGAATAGAGTCCCCCAAAGCATGGGGATAAAGTTGTAAAGCTCCTCCACTGGATGCCAGGAAGCATCCTGAAAGAAGCGCAATAATCCCACTTGCCTCAGTACTGGCAATGCTTCTTTAATCAGAAAAACAGTAATCAGAACTACGATAATACCTGCTATCGCAGCAAAGCCTCGCAGAGTCCAAATGAGGATCTTGTCATTCCGAGAGTGGGACAAAGTTTTGCTCTTGAACAATGTCTTGTACCTCTGGCGATCGCGCAAATTCGATAAACTGTTGATCTAGTCCTTCTGGCTGGTTCTTGGTGACTAAAGTGAGGGAACGAGAGAGGGGAAATGTACCATTCTGCACATTCTCTGTTGTTGCTGCTACGCCACCAACTGGCACTAACTTAATCGGAACTCCTTCGTTAGTGCTATATTCTGCTGTGCCAATTGACACATAACCAATGGCATTGGCATTACCTGCCACTGTTTTAATCCCCTGCTCATTGTCTCCAATTACTACAGCTGCCTTAATTTCACTATTTTCCAGCTCGAAGTACTTGAGAAACAATTCTAAGGTAGAACGTCCTTCCGCTTTGTTGACTACGTTAATCGGTGCATCCTTACCTCCCACTTCCTGCCAGTTGTCAATCTTGCCTTGGTAAATGTCAACTATTTCTTCATCCTTGAGGGACTTTACAGGATTATCTTGATGAAGAATAATACCAATACCGTCACGAGCGATCGCAAAACCTTGAAGATCTTTTTCTTCCTCCTTCAAATCGCGAGAAATCATTCCAATATCAGCCACTTCTTGGCGAGCATCAGCAATGCCGCGTGAGGAACCACCGGTTTGCACATCCACTCGCACCTCAGAATGCTCCGATTCAAAGCGTTTACCAATTTCCGCAGCTAAAGGTGCCACTGTACTAGAGCCAGTTAACACTAACTTGCCCTGCAAAGTATCAGTTGATGTTGTTGCTGCTTTCGGGGGTTTACCACAGGATTGTAGCCAAAAGCAAGCGGCTAAACCCAGAGAAATAGTTGCTATAGTTCGTTTTTTGTTTGTCATTTGTCATTTGTCATTTGTCATTTGTTGTTTGTTGTTTGTTGTTTGAGAATTGGGAATCGGGAATTAGGAATATTTCCCTTGTCTTCCTTGTCTCCCTTGTCTCCCCCATCTCCCTAATCAAAACAGAGGAGGCAACAGCCCAAATCAATTGCTCTACCACCGTTCCTCTGCTGAATATTAGGAGCACAACAATAAAGCACTGCCTTACCATCTCGCGTCGCTTTGACAAAACCCTCTTCCCGTAGAACCTTAAGATGATGGGAGAGCAGACTCTGCTCTATACGTAAAACTGCATTCAATTCCCCAACATGTTTTGGTCCTTCCATGAGGATTTCTAGGACACTTAGACGAGTAGTATCCGCCAAAACTTTCAGCTTACGGACACAGATAGCTTGAGAAGAAGTGCTGTTCGAGTTCATGGTTCACAGTTGGCATGGATTGAATTGCCATTGATATGAACTTGAATTCATATCTTTATGACAAAAAACTTTAATCTTCTCAAATCAAAGCACCACCACAACTCGAACCACAACCCGCTGTGCAACCGTAGCAATAGGAAGCTGTACGAATCTCGTCAATTACATCTAAACTTCCTGCTTCTAGCAGCTTACTAACGGTTAAAGTTTCCCCGATACGAGATTTAGCTGCCACATTTTCCATCTGGTTAAAGTCACAATCGTAGACATTACCCAGGTAGTCAATTGAAAGCTCATCCCGGCACATTAAATGCTCCACCGTACTAGCATTGAAGTTATGCTCCAAAAACTCCACATAGGGAGCATAAAGCTTAGTGCGTTGCAAATGAAACTTGGTGCGTCCAACGGGCAGATTGGTAATCGTAAATAATTGGTTGAAGTAGATATCAAAATGTTCTTTGAGAAACATTTTATAATCCTGCTCCAACTTAACTTGATTGGGAGCCAAAGAAAAATTTTCACTCAGCGGTAGTGGAGGATTATACACCAAATCAAGAATTAACTTGGGGTCTTGACCATAACCCAAGCGATTGAGCCATTGAATGGCCCGAATTGAGCGATCATAGACTCCATTGCCCCGCATTTTATTCACATTGTCTTCCAGATAGCAGGGTAAGGAGGCAACTACCCGTATTTGATGCTGGGCAAAATATTTCGGTAAGTCCTCAAACCCAGGCTCAAAATAAATCGTCAAATTTGAGCGAACAATTACCTCCTTATTAGTTTTCCTCGCTGCCTCTACCAAAGGCTTAAAACCATAGTTCATCTCCGGAGCACCACCGGTTAAATCAACTATTTTAATTTGAGGAAACCGATAAATTAGTTCAAGGAGCTGGTTACAAATTTCTGGAGTAAGTTCTTCGGTTCGTTTCGGACCAGCTTCCACATGGCAATGACTACAAGCCAGATTACAGCGCTTCCCCAAATTAACTTGTAAAAGCGTGATAGGCTTTTTAGTTAAAGGAGCTTGCAGTTTTTTACGAAAAGGTGTGACTGGTGAGACTAGTGTCTGAATCATTATTTGATTACCTTTGTCGGGTTAGTTGTGAGTAATTGACAATTGTTAATTGACAATTGAACACTGTTAACAACAACCGCCACCTGTGTAATACCAGGTAGAATCGGTAATTAAAATTTCTCCTGGTTTAGAGATTGCCAACTTCGCTGCGGTTTTATCACATACTGCTGCAGGTATACCACGCTGGAGAATATGCCCAGCATTGTCATCAAAGTACTCTTTCGTACCCATATAAATACCCGTCTTGCCAGTAAAAATGCAAGGACCATCTTCCGCGATTGGTACTTTGAAAGAAACAGAATCTAAACTTTCCAATAGCAGAGGCTCATCTAAATTGTAATTATGGCAATCTAGCAGTCGGTAAGGACGCCGTGCTCGGATTTCTATCTGACCAAAGCCAACATCTACTAAATGTTGGGTATACTCTTCATAGGTAAGAGCACCAGAAAGGCACATTGCCCTTAACCGTTCATCTTCCTGTAAATGGTTAGGAATCGGACAAGTCGCAATGGGGTCACTCATCAGCAGCCTGCCTCCAAACTTTAACACCCGGTAAGCTTCTTGGAGAGCTTTATGTAAGTCAGCGGGTTCAAAGATATTAAAAAGGCAATTCTGAGCAACTACATCCACAGAAGCATCTGGTATCGGTAGATTAAAAGCATCTCCTTCTCGAATGTCTACAAAACTGGCGTCAAACCAAGGATTGTCTTGAGCCGCAATTTCCAAGTTACGAGCAGCAGCTTCCCGCATTTCCTTAACTGGATCAACAGCAATAACACCGCCTGGGTGCCGAGAAAAATAAGCAAATTGTAAAGCTTCTAAGCCACCACCGACACCGACATACAGCACAGTCGGCTGATTACTCAGTTCTGCTGGATGGACGGTAGTGCCGCAGCCGTAGTTCATTTCCTGCATCTGGAGAGGAATCTTCAACTCTGGCAGCTGCAAGGGACTGCTTTGGACACAACACAAACCAACTTCCGGTGTTTGGGCTACTTCGGCATAAAATTCGGCTGTTGTTTCAAGATAGGTCATCTCAATCCTTTACTTAGTAAATGGTACAGACTAGAAGGGAAATACTGGCAACTTGAATCAGTAAATTCTACTGTCGAGTTTTGATGCAAGACAGAGAATATCTGATGCTGAATTGGATTGTACGTTTTTCATTGGTCATTTGTCATTGGTCATTGATCATTGGTAAGAATTTGACAAATGTTTAGGTTTGCTGACATAGTTCGCTTTAGAAAGTGTCTTCTTACTTAATTAGTCATTGAGTAAGCTAAATGCGTAAGTCCTAACCTAGAAAGTTATTAAAGTGTTGCTCAATGAGTTTTCCCTGAGAATAGGCTTTGTCCGTACTGAAAGTTCTGCTTGTTGTTTGGGAATTGGGAATATTTCCCCATCTGCATGTTTTGCCACAATCTCACTGCTCTGCTCGGATTAAGCAATTCTGCTCATTTATCCTGAGTATCTACGCATTATTACGTAGTAAACTACTGCAAAGTTATACAATAATACTTGGATAAGGCACGATTATTTCTCCCTTATCTCCCCTGTTACCCTGCTCTGGGGCTTACTCTACTTAGGGAAAGTTTACTTTGTTTATCTCAACAGAAATGAAATTGGTACATCATTATCTTAATCTTAACAATTTGTAATCTAAAATAGATGATATATATCAAGAAATTGTTCTGTTGACAACAGAAAGGAGGTGAAGTGTATGAATAGAGCCCTTAAGGAGTACGACCTCATGGTGATTGATTTAACAGAAGATGTGTTTGTTAATACTTCGCTCCCTAGTGTAAACCACGCAGCGCTAAGGTCTGGATTTGTAGGATATCCCATCAATCCCCGTTGGAATGTCACTAAGTATCAGGCTTGGAGAACTGGGCGTCAGTTGCGAGAGGCACTAGCACGAGGGGAAATGATGGTACGTTCGACTGATTCAATGCTGGTGCCAGTTACTGCTCAACAGAAAAGCAAGGAAAATTTACCAACTACCAAAAGTTTCCCTTTCCCTGTCTGGGCAAAACAGGTACTAAATTATAGTCACACAGCCTAAAGATGATCTCAAGTCTCCAATCGGGCGGTTATATGTTTCTCTAATCAGAGTCAAAACCGCCCACACTCTTGAATTTTCTATAATATCTATAAGTAAAACCTTAAGATACATAATAAAAACTTTCCCACGTCAGTCCTAACTATGGCTATTCGAGTTCACATGATATGAGCGGCTTAAAAAGCGATCTGCTGATTTAAGCGACGAAAATCTTTGCTAACCGCTTCAGAATCTAATCTGAAAATAGACACGGAGACGCGGAGACGCGGAGACGCGGGGACGCGGAGACAAAGAAATTTTCATCCTACTCCTGCGGAGAACGCTGCGCGAACGTTGTGAGGTGAAAGTTCATGGGAGTCTGACTCCTGGCTCCTGGCTCCTGACTTTCAGCAAGCCCTAAATATGCAAACTGGCATAGTTGTCAATAAAAGCCGGTTTACCATCCCTGGTAAGAGCACTAAAAGACTGAAAGTAGCGACGCACAGTTGGGGGAAAATCTGGGTAGTCAAGCAAGGCATCACCAGCCGCAATAGTAGCCCAGAAGTACCGCAGACTAGGGGCTAGTTTGTCTGCTTCTGCTCTTGGTAAGTATAAAGGGGGACCAGTTAATAATTTAACCATAAAAGGATAAGAGCGATCGCCCATCCACTCACGGGATATCTGTGGTAAATTTTCCCAGCCAGGTACTGATTCAATTCGATAAGACTCAATCTGCAAAGTTCTTTGTCCCTGCTCATCGGTTCGCAGTTGCAGTATGCGGTAGGGGTGAGGATAGCTAACTAGGGAACCTGTGGTAATCTCGTAGATACCTTCGTACTTGGCGACATCCTGAGCATGCAAGTGACCTGTAAAAATTAGATTAACCCCAGCTGCCTTGAGAATATTGAGCAGTACTGGAGCATTGGCTAACATATACCGCTTTCCTAGGGGATGGGTAGCTTGACCTGGTAGATGTTCAATAACATTGTGATGCAGCATTACCAATACTAACTTATCGTGGGTCTGAGTCAGTACCTGCTTAAGCCAGACTAATTGCTGCTCATCCAAACATCCTAACTGTTGATTCGAGGAGTCAAACTGGTTGGAATTGAGAGCAATTAGCTGTAATCCTGGTAATAGTTCACAGGTGTAGTACAGCTGCTGTGGATTAGCATAGCCAAATTGTCGGTAGTAATAAGGAAAGTCTTTTAGTCCGATGGAACACTCATCTGGCAGCAGAGTCGGAACGTCGTGATTTCCTGGTACAACGTAAACAGGAAAAGGCAGCTGACTTAACCGTTGTTGCAACCAGGTATGATTATCTGGCTCACCATGCTGAGTTAAGTCTCCTGGTAGCAAAAGGAAATCTAGCTGTTGCTGCTGTAAATACTCCAAAGTTAGCTCTAATAAGGGAATACTAGCTTCTATCAGATGCAACCGTGTCGAAGTATTTAAAACAGTGTGGGGCAATCCAATATGCGGATCGCTAATCACAGCGAAGCGAAAATTGAGGCTCATGGTACAAATTATACCTTGAATGGGAGAAACAATTCTCTTCCCTGTTGCCTATTGCCTTGTTTCTGAAGAGCCTGCACGGAAACCTGTTAACCTGTAATCGACAACCGTTTATTCATTGATTGAGCTTGTGGCATACCGAAATCCTGTTCCCACTGTTGATATCATCGTTGAATTACTAGACCGTCCCCATCGACCAATTGTTTTGATTGAACGTCAAAATCCTCCCCTCGGCTGGGCAATTCCTGGTGGTTTTGTGGATTACGGAGAGTCAGTGGAAACGGCAGCTGTGCGGGAAGCTAAAGAGGAGATTAGCTTATCCGTTAATTTGATAGAGCAGTTTCAGACATATTCAGAACCCAACCGTGATCCACGGCAACACACCATCAGTGTGGTATTTTTGGCAACAGCAACAGGAGAACCTAAAGCTGCTGATGATGCCAAAAATCTCGGAATTTTTCACCCTTGGGATGTCCCAGCTAACCTCTGCTTTGACCATGAAAGGATTCTGCGGGATTACTGGCATTATCGGTATTATGGGATACGTCCTCACTTGTTTTGATACTCCCTGCTCTAGAAGGATACTGCTAGGGAACTTAACATTGGGACATATTGGCGACAATACAATGGAAACGCTATATCAAATTACGTCTGATGTGGATTACCTTAAATCCTTGTTTGGTCAAGGGAACAGGGAATAGGGAACAGGGAACAGAAGGAAAATTTAACCAAAAATCAAGGGTTGCAGCTTCTAATTTACATTAAACGTAAATTATCAAATAGCATCGAAATTCCTTTCTCCTGTTCTAATTCTGATTATCTGCTCCACAGGAGTGATAAAAATTTTCCCATCTCCAATTTTACCAGTGCGAGCAGCGGCGATTACTTTTTCTACCACCAGCTCAACATCCTCCTCTTTAACGATAATTTCGACCTTGAGTTTTTGCAAAAATTCAACGGTGTACTCGGCACCACGATAGCGTTCAGTCTTACCTTTTTGCCTGCCAAATCCTCGGACTTCAGAAACTGTCATCCCAACGATATCAGCCTTGACTAAGGCATTTTTTAGTGGATCTAGTTTGATTGGTCGGATGATTGCTTCTACCTTTTTCAAATTCCTCACTCCTCAAAAAATATAAGCATGACATAAAATCTGTAAATTTAGCTACAGATTTTTGTTTTTGTAGAGAAATCATAACATCTTAACCAGTTGGGTTAGTTAAATTATGACAAGAAGTTCATTAAGGTTGGACTAATGCCAAATTGCTCTGAAGAAACAATGGAACAAGCAACAGGGAGCAGAGAGCAGGGAGTAGGGAGTAGGAAAGAGGAAAACAAATTGTTTCTTTAACCTGGATTTGAGATGAATACGCTTTGTACTCAAGGGATTGAGAGCCGGAGACTTTACAATTAAAAATTAACCATTAACCATTGATTAGAGTGAATTCAGAAGACCAAGAAAAATTCCGTCTTGATTACCAAGCAGGGAAAGCAGCATTTGAAGTTGGTAAGTATCGCATTTCGGTGCAGCGCCTTGAGGCAGCAACTACTTTGGTAAATCCCAATTCTCGCTTAGGGGGAGAGGTACAGATTTGGTTGGTAACAGCTTATGAAGCTAATGGACAAACACAAGAAGCGATCGCACTTTGTCGGCGCTTGACTAAACATCCTGATTCAGAAACTCGCAAACAAAGCAAAAACTTACTCTATATTCTGGAAGCTCCTCAGTTGCAGCGACGGGCAGAATGGATGACGCAAATCCCAGATTTAGCAGGATTAGCAGATAGCGAGCCTCAAGAGCGTCGTGGTAGTGGTAATTTAGCGATCCCTAACCGTAATTCTCAGGCACGATGGGAGCCAGAACCAATTGATCCCTCTGAGATCAACACCAAAGATAATCAATTTATTTGGGTAGCTCTGTTAGCGATCGCTGTGACGATAATTGGCTTGATTGGATTTGGCTCCTGATAAGCTTGTACGCATTCACCTTGCATGTTTCCACAGACAGGAAAGATGCCTGTTCCACAAGAAGCTGATGATTGAATTTGGTCTGCCCTCTGCCCTGGAGCCTTATCTTATCACTCTCCTTTGTAAAGAATTGTAACTATTGTTCATAACCTCTGATTGAACCCGTGTATCTAGCAATGGAGGTGAAATTTATGCTGGAATTATTATTTTTGCTTAGCTACCTTGTTGGCTTTGTAGTTATGCTAGAGGCTTTGTTTGATGAAAAGCTGGAATAATACTAAATCTGAATATGACTACGCCTAACGATGCACGGCAATATGCACCAGCAACAGGACGCAACCGTGAGCCGATCCTAGAGGTGCTACAAAAAGTTCTACCCCTAAATTGTACGATCTTGGAAATAGCTAGTGGTACTGGTGAGCATGGGGTCTTTTTTGCTCCCCGTTTGGGTAACCATAAATGGTTGCCCTCAGAAGCAAATCCCCTATTACTTGCCAGTATTGAGGCTTGGCGTATCTACCAACCGGCTGATAACCTTTATCCACCTCTTGAGTTAGATGTTTGTGACTCAGTTTGGTCCTTGGAAACTAGGGTGTCTCAAGATTGGTTACAGGGTTTGGATTTGAATACCTTTCCCCTTGCTGCGATGGTGAATATCAATATGATTCATATTGCACCCTGGTCAGCTTGTTTGGGACTGATGGCAGGAGCTAATCGTATCCTACCATCTGGAGGAATTCTCTATTTGTATGGACCATTTAAACGAAACGGACAGCATACTGCACCTAGTAATGAAGCTTTTGATGCAACTTTGCATAGTCAAAATCCAGAGTGGGGAGTGCGAGATCTTGATGATGTAGTGGAAGCGGCTCGAGAACAAACTCTAAGTTTGTTAGCAACTCATCAGATGCCAGCAAACAATCTTTCAGTAGTGTTTCAACGTCAGTGAATTAAACATCTGGAGAAATTAAGTTTTCATCTAAACAGGATAAGGGTTTCAGATTCTTTTTCCCAGATGTCCATTCGCAATTGTCGCAGGGGATAGAGGATTCTACAAGGCTAGCAGCTTAGCAATCTCACTCCCCAAGTTTCTCGTTATTATTGAGGCAGTTGAAAATCCAGATAATGCAAGTAATGCTCCTAGGATTAATAATCCCACGTACCTTAAGCTGTGGGAGTATTAATGCTCTGATTTACTCGCAAGAATCATTTGGTTTTTCATCTTGAGGTGGCTTTTGACGCCAAGGAACTGAATCACAATAAGTTTTCTCCAATTCCATTCTTTGCTCCATCTGACGCAAAAAATAACCAGTCATCATCGCTGAAGCCAGTAATCCGGCTAAATTTTCCCGGTTAGTACAAATTTGTACGTTGAAGTTTTCTGAAGGAAGCATCCCTACCATACTCAAAACGTTCTGAGAAATAATTTGTTGAATCTCAGGACTGGCAGATTTAGCAACCCGCGACAATACATCAGGAGATTGATTTTTGAGATATTTCAAAAGCTGGTTGAGTGTCTCATCATCAGATTGGGAGCCGAAGGAGTTAGGGTTAAATGCCATTAGGGATCCAAGTGTTGACCGACTTAGCTCTACTGTGACATACTTCCCCACTTAACCGATTAGGTAAGTGTGGATTTCTCAGCGACTCCCGGCAACCCGTCGGACATTAACTGAGCTTTACTAACGACACGGGATGCCCCACCGCACCGGAATAATATAAAAAGTGTTTCTTTTCTAGTGTAACTGCTGGAATTTTACCTATCCACTTAGAAGACAAATATTCTAAACACATTCTATTACAATTTCAAGGGTGAGGTCTGAAGCTGACACGGCAAGCTCATTACTTAAAAACCTGAATCAATGGAATTATTCAGCAAGCGTTAAGTACCATTCGGTTTCAAAAGATTTTCATCCATTCGTTGTGAGCTCCCGCTCATGGAAGCCTGACTTATCAGAAATTTTCTGTAAGCTGTCTCTGTTAAAATGTAAATTGTGATACTAGTTGCTTTAAACAATATTCATATTCCCCGGAGCATCTAGCTAAGAACGCTCCACGGGTGCAACTGAACCCGTTATGCCAAAAAGAGACATTGAAACCCTCTCCCCATCTCCCTATCCTCCCATCTCCCCATCAGCCTCAATCGGCAAAGAGAGATGTTGCTCAACTTAGAACCCTTGAGTACAAAAGCTACCTCACAGGGAAAGTTACAGGTGGTTAGGCAGGAGCAAACTCTAATCAACCACAGGTTTCCTGCCACCATTGATGCTAGTCTAATCACAGTTTACGAGCTGGCCTGGTGCTAGCTAAGCTCAGTAATTCAGGTAGGGCAACAGCAAAATTTTAAGAGACATTGTTAAGGAGAGTAACTGCTTTGTGATCCAACGCTTAAAACAGGACTTAAAGAATGATCTAATTGCAGGTCTTTTGGTAGTAATTCCTCTAGCCACCACGATTTGGCTGGTGTTTACTATCGCTAGCTGGGCGATCGATTTTCTAACTCGCATTCCCAAGCAAATTAACCCCTACAATAACCTCCATCCCATCTTAGTCAATCTACTGAATTTAGTAGTGGGACTTACTGTACCAGTGCTATTTATTCTGTTGATTGGCTTAATGGCACGCAATATCGCAGGAAGGTGGT
>JGI12316J15310_10000026_pt13 | contig 40980 bp, 31 predicted proteins | sample MarCyaLeptolynsp_FD_15310 | JGI IMG/M metagenome (IMG submission 15310)
CGGGATTTGAGCATTAGCTTCGAAAGGCTCGGCGACGTGGCCGTGCAGGCCGGTCAGCTCGACGAGGCCCGCCGCCGCTTCGAGCAGGGACTCGAGATCCGCGAGCGCCTCGCGGCTCAGAACCCCTCCTCCGCAGAGGCCCTCCGCGATTTGATTGTGAGCTATGCCAAGTTGGGCGGGTTGACCGGCCATGCGGCGTGGTGGCAGAAGGCGTTGCGGGTGGCGGAAGGGTTGGAGGCGGAGGGGCGGTTGGCACCGGTGGATGCGTGGATGTTGCCGGTTTTGCGGGAGAAGGCGGGGGAGTGAGGGCTGGAGCGCTTGCTACCCGCCCCGTAAACGGGGGCGGCTCGGATGCGCGGAGCCCTATTATGACAGCCGCCTCGTGGGTGTCCCAGTTCCGTCGTAAGTTACCCGCCCCGTAAACGGGGGCGGCTCATATGCGCTGAGGCGAGAGTTGGGACAGCCGCATGCGGCTGTCCCTGTCGTTTTCAGGCTGCGCTCTGGAAGGAGCGGGCGCGGTAGAGCCATTCCACGATGTTGCCTTCGTGCGGCTGCAGCCAGTCGAGCTTCGTGGTCGGCACCGGGCCGATGTTCAGCCGGTCTACGTTCACCGAATCCATCAACTGGCGCTGGAAAGTCGCATCGTTCGTGATCGCGGTGCCGACCAGCGTGTAGCCGATCTTCTCGAGCATCTGCTCCTGCGGGCACTCGACCACGTTCACGAAGGGGAACATGAACTCCTTCGAGACGATCGACGAGTCCGGGTCGTCGGTAAACACGACCGTCGGCAGCAGGTACGAGCAGCGTTCCTTGGTGACCGCGCGCGGGGTGCCGCGGGCGGCGAGCGTCAGGTCTTCGGCGCCGGAGCGCTCGAGTTCGCCGTCAATCAGCTCCGAGATGGCCTCGCCCACGCCGGCCACGGTAAACGCCGCCAGCGGCGCGTCGGGGTGCTCGGGGCCCAGCGGCTGGATTTTGGCGAGCCGTTCGGCCAGCGCCTCGGCGATTTCGCGGCCGTGCCGGGGCGTCCAGATCGACGAGCAATTGATGCAGCTGCGGCCGGAGTTGAGCGTGACGCTCGTCTCCATCACGTCCAGATACTGCTCCCAGTTGTCGGCTTCGTCTTCGCCAAGAATGATCTTGCTCCAGCCGGGGCCGTGCACCTGCACGCCGGGGTTGCCGGCATACTTTTCGACCGTGGGCTGGCCGCCGAAAATCATGGCGCGGTTGCAGGAGCCCATCAGCGCCGGTCCGGCGTCGGGCCCGCTGGGATAGATGGAGATGGCTTCCGTCGGAACTCCGGCCTTGAAGAGCGCCTGCGCCATGCGGTAGGGCGTCCAGGGCTCCTGCGCGCCGGGCTTGAGCGCCAGGCCGATCTGCATGGGGATGACGGGCAGCCACAGCGAGTGGACGCCGGGCGAGTTCGACGGCAGCACGCAGCCGAGTACGTCGGTCTGCGCCTGGTAGCTCAGCAGGCGGCCGTCCTTGTCGTGCCCAAACCCCTTGGAGAGGATTTCGAGGTCGAGGCCGCGGGTGAGCGAGTCGAGAATCTCGCCCATGTGTCCCAGCACGAAGGCCAGCTTGCCCATGTTGGCGCGGCACATGTTTTCAGGCAGGCCGGTGGTGGCGGACTGGCAGTGCACGAACTGCTCGGGCGTCTGCGCGTCGTCGCCGATCGGCAGCTCGTCGTTCATGAAGATGTCGGAGGCGGCTTCGCACATCGCCACCAGGTCCTTGGCTGGGATGGCGCGCAGTACGTCGCGCGCCCGTTGCGACTTCTTCATGTCGCGGCGGATAATCATGCCGGTCGTCTGCGAGAACTCAGCGATCGGCTCTCCGGTATCGAAGTGGACGACGGTATCGACGTCGAGCGAACGGTAGGGCTTTCCCCAGCGCAGGATGGGCAGATGGATCATGACGGCGGCTGTCTCCTCGTGAAGCCTCTCATGATATCGCGCGACGGTAAACGTGCACGAGGCCCCGGCGGCGCTTCAGCGCACTCGGCCGGCTCAATCCGCTCGTCCTGCCCACGCAGCCACAGACTGCCGTCCAGGCGCAGTTCGATCCGTACCTTGTCACATTGCGCCGACACGAGGCTGGCGCATGTTGCCGGCTCCGATCCATCCCGTCTACATTGGGAGGCCATGGTTATCCGTGACATCGCCTCGTTGGCCGAGTACCGGCTCGACAAGATGGGGAAAGCCGACGTCGCCTCCACGTCGCGCTTCTTCCTCGGGCTGAACTGCTTCGAGCCGGGCCAGGTGCATGCGATGCACACCCACGCGGGCCAGGATAAGGTCTACCTGATCCTCGAGGGCCGCGGCGAGGCGGCCGTCGGCGAAGAGGAGTCGATCGTCGGTCCGGGAGACGTGATCGTCGCGGAATCCGACGCGCCCCACGCCCTGAAAAACCCCGGGCCGGAGAGACTGCTCGCGGCGGTCTTCATGGCGCCGCCGCCCCAGAAGAAGAAAACCTAGGCCGCCGCCGGCATCAGCGCGGACCGCATCGCCGCCAGTACGTCGGGATGGCCGACGATCTGCGGCGGACGCCCGGCAGGTCCGATGTAGGACTTCAGCGCGGTCGGATAGTCCAGGCGCTTCCAACTGTCTTTCTCTCGGATCTCCAGGCCGGCGGTGTCGGCCAGCGCCAGCCCGGCGGCAACATCCCACACGTGACAGCGCGTCAGCAGCACCGCGGCCGGATCTTCCACGCCGTCGCACAGCATGGCCAGATGCGCGGCGGTGGAGCCGTGGTTGCGGATCTTGCCCTGAAAGCGCTCCAGGCCCAGACGGTGGACGTTGGAGTTGGCGTAGAGATAGGCCCTCGACAGCGGCTTGTTCGGCCTCTCCCAAGCTTCGGGCGGCGGCAGGGGCGAAGAGACGCGCTGGATCTCGACGCCGTCGGGCCCGACGCGGACGCCGTAGCGCATCAATTCACCCTCATGCGAAGACAGCAGGTAGCTGCGCCCAAAAATTCCGGGCAGGTGGATCAGCCCCAGCAGCGGCTGGTTTTGCTCATCGAGCAGCGCAATCGAGATCGCGAAGCTGTTCAGGCCCTTGGTATAGGTGGCGGTGCCGTCGAGCGCGTCGACGATCCAGTTCATCCGCCCCGGCTCGATCACGTGCGTCGAGTCGCACTCGAGGTCCTCTTCCTCGCCCACGAAGTGCGCCGCGGCGGCCTGCTCGTCGCCCAGCTCGCGCACGCAGGTATGAATCTCGCGCTGGATGAGTTGGTCGAGCTCGGAGAGTACGGTGCCGTCAGCCTTGTAACCGTATGAAACCGTTTCTTGGCGGTCCAGTAACACGCGTCCGAGTTCCACGGTGCGGCCCAAAACGGCCGCCACCGACTTCTCACTCAGCACTGCGTTCGCGACAGGCATTCTCGTCCTCCATGATATCGACGGAGCGGAGCTGTTCGGCGTTGCTAGGATGGAATTTGCAGACAAAGATTCGCGCGATATTCCTCGACTTCGACGGCACTCTGGTCGACAGCGAGAGCCTGCACTACGAGGCCTGGTCGGCGGCGGTGTCCGGGCACGGCGCCGGAACCGACTGGGAGGACTACCAGCTCCGCTTCGTCGGCAAGTCGGACCGCTGGGCCGGCCGGGCTTTTTTGGAAGAGGCCGGACACGCCCCCGACGAGTCCGTCATCGACCAGGTCTGCCTCACCAAGCACGCCTACTACCGCCAACGCTCGGCGGAGCGGCTTCGGATCGATCCGCTGGTGCGCGACTGGCTGCTCGGGCTGCCGCGCGAGTTCTCCCTGGCGGTGGTCTCTTCGAGCCCGACCGTGGATGTGGAGCCGACGCTGCTGGCCAGCGGGCTGCGGACGCGGCTGAACGCGATGATCTGCGGCGACCACGTGGAGCGGCTCAAGCCGCACCCCGAGCCCTACCTGACGGCGCTCGAACGGGTGGGCTGCCGCGCCGAGGAGGCGATCGTATTCGAGGACAGCTCGTCGGGGATGACAGCGGCGAAGGCGGCCGGCATCGAAGTGGTGCGCGTGCTGGAACCGGGGCATTTGCTGGAGCTGCTGCAGTCGGCGCTGGCCGGCGGCTCGGCGCAGGAGGCCATGTAACGCCCCTCGCGCCGATGCCGCTCGACCCAGTGCAAGAGCAGCCCGGCTAACGGCTCAAATCCACCAGAACGGGCGACTGAATGCGGGTCTGCTGCGCGACCGGAACGCCAAAGTCCCAGCGCACGGCGGCGGCCCCCGCCCCGTCCATGCAGATCGCGGGGCACGGCGAGCGTTTGACGATCGGACGCAAGCAAGCCCGGCCGAACAGCGAGCGGCTCATGGCCTGCCCTTCCCCAAAGAAGACCAGATCCGAGCGGCATTGCTCGAGCAGTTCGGGCAGAGCCGTCTCCTCGTCGCCGACGCCCACCGCGACCTCCACGCGTCGGTGGAAGGGGTTCAGCAGGTGACGGAGCCGGCGTTCGGCCACGTCGGCGTGCAGCGGACGGTCCGTATGCCAGCCGACGCCGAGCGTGCCCTCGCTGACGTTGGGGACTACGTGCAGCAGCTGCAGGGTCGCGTCCAGGTGCGCGGCCAAGTCGACCGCCGCAACCAGGTGGTTGATGTTCTCCGACTCGAAGTCCACGTAGCAGGCGATGCGGCGGGTGGAGCCGAAGCGGACGCGCTCGCCGGCCCGCGCCGTGAAGGTCCACAGCGGCGCGTCAACCCTTTCGAGCAGCCGTCCGCGGAAGCTCGAGCGCAGCCAGCGCAGCGGCGCCAGGCGGTCGCCGCCGGGAGCGATGATCAGGTCCGGGCGGGCCGTCTTGCAGTACTGCTCCACCAGCGCGGCCGCGTGGTCCTCTCCGTGAGCCTCGATGGCGATGCGACGGCAGCCGGCATAGTGTTCGGCTTCGGCGAAGAACGAACGCACATCGCCTTCGGCGTCCTCGCGCTCGTCGGCGCCGCGGTAGACGTGCAGGATGGTGAGGCTGGTCTCGATCTGGGAAGCCAGATAGGAGATCGCCGGAATCGCGCGGTAGGACGGGTCCTGAAAGTCAGTCAGAAAGAGCAGGTTGAAGGCGTCAGGCATCGGAATCTCCTCAAAGGCGTTAGTAGACGAAGCCCTGCACCGGGGCTACGTTGTGTGGTTTGAATGCCTCGTCGAGCTGTTCGCGCAGATTGCGCTCGATGGTTCTCGACAGGCCGGTCATCGGGGTGTCGTGGACGGTGTTCTCAAACGGGTCTTCGAGCTCGCGGCCCACCGAGTCGAAGGCGATCAGGATGACGCTGATGGCCGTGGAAGCCAGCGGCGTCATCAGCCCCATGCCTTCGACCAGGCCGAAGGGCAGCATCAGGCAGTAGAACGCAACCAGCAGCCGCGGGAAGTACTCGTACTGGCGCGGCAGCGGCGTGTTCTTGATGCGTTCGCAGGCGCCCTGGATGTTGGTCAACTCGATCAAGGTCTCTTCGATGCGAACGAAACGGTACGAATCGATCCAGCCGCGCTCGAGGGCCGCCCGCGAACGGCGTCCCAGTTCCAGCAGAATGGCCGCGGGCACATTGTCATAGCGGCGCAACGCTGCGGCGCGATCCGGGCCGAGCAGCCCCGCCAGTTCGGGAAAGGAACTCTGTCCGCGCAGGTGACAGCGCAGTGCGCAGACGAAGCCGATCATCGAGTGGACCAGCGCGGTCTGCTCTCGGCGAGCCTCCGGGCCGGCGTCGCTCGGCAGGAACGTCAGCACTTGCCGGGCGAACGAGCGGGAATAGTTGACCAGCGCGCCCCACAGGATGCGCGCTTCCCACCAGCGTCCGTAGGCGGAGTTGTTGCGGAAGGCCAGGAACAGGCTCAGCGCCGCGCCCATGGTTCCCAGCGGCAGGGACGACAACGCCACCTGCGTCACCCCCACGCTGTAGAGCACCGCGATCGTCGCGTCGTAGAGAAACAGCGCCAGGATCCGCCGGGAAATGTTAGGCCAGATCCGATGCAGCGGCAGATGGTTGCGAACGATCATCGAGGCTCGTCTCTTCAACCTAAGCTATGGATCCCATTGGGTAAATGGATATATCGGCGCTCTTCAGACGACGCGGGTTGATCGCTCGGGCGCCCGTTCGTCGGTCCGATGAGGGCGCCTCGCAACTCTTGCGATAGCCAACTAGGGATCTTTTGATCACTGTCCGATTGCTTGCGCCCCCTGGAAGCGACCGCGATAATCAGGGGGCCGCGCTTCATGCCGACCCGCCTCACCGTCTTCGGACTCGTCATCCCAGAGAGACTGCTGAGTCGTCCCTATGTACTGGGACTGGCCGGCGCGTGCATTGCTACGCTGGCGTTCCTGGAATGGATCAGCGAACTGGACGTCTCGCTCGGCGTCTTCTATGTCCTTCCGGTGGCGATTGCCGCGACGGTGCTGAACCACTATCAGGTGGTCGCCGTGGCGGTGCTGTGCGCGCTGGTGCGCGACCAGTTCCACCCGCCGCTCGAGCCGCTCGAAACCTTTCTGCGCGCTTTGATGGCGACGATCGCATACGGCTCCGCCGGGCTGCTGGTGCTGGAGGTTTTCCAGAACCGGCAGCGGATGCTGAAGCACTACGTGCAGCTGCGGCTCGAGACCGACTTGCGGCGCAAGGCCGAACAACAGCTCGAAATCCTGGCCAATGACAGTCCTGCTGGAATGGTCACCATCGACGCCAACGCGTGCGTTCTGGGCGCGAACCGGGCGGCGCACGAGATGTTCGGATTCACCGGCGGCCGCACGATGATCGGCGTCGACGTCAGCCCGCTGATGCCGGCCTTCGCCAATGCCTTGCAGGTCAGCCACTCGACCCACCTGCGGACGTCGGCGGCGGGCTGGGCGACCACGGTGAACGGTACGCAGTTCCCGGTGATGACCTGGTTTTCGACCTATGGCTCCGGCGCGGACCGCTGCCTGGCGGCGGTGATCGTCGATACCTCGGAGGAGGTGCGCGACCGCGAGCACGAGAACCTCGAGAACATGCGCGACTACAACCACCTGCTCGCCGGCGCGGTGTCGCACGAAGTCAGCAACATGTGTTCGGCGATCTCGGTGGTCGCCTCGAACCTCAAGCGCCTGCCGGCGATGAAAGACAACGAAGATTTCCGGGCCTTGCGGACGCTGGTGCAGGGGCTCAACGAGGTGGCGCAGTTCGAGTTGCACCGCCAGCGGGTGCGCTATGAGACCTGTTCGGTGCGCAAAGTGCTCGACCAGCTGCGCGTGGTGATAGAGCCCGACTGGAGCGACAACGGCGGCGTGGTGGTGTGGAACCTGGCCGAAGACGCGCTGATCGACGTGCACGGCGCGCCGCACGCGCTGCTGCAGACGTTTCTGAACGTCACCCAGAACTCGCTGCGCGCCGTGGAGGGGATGCCGGAGCGGAAGCTCGAGGTCCGGGCTGTTCGTCGGGATTCGCGCGTGGTGATCTCGTTCCTCGACTCCGGCTGCGGCGTTCAGCGGCCCGAAGATCTGTTCCACCCGTTTCGCTCGAATGCGGACGGCGCCGGCCTGGGCCTTTATATCTCGCGCGCCCTGATGGAGAGCTTTTCCGGCAAACTGGTGTTCGTGCCGACCGAAACCGGATGCCGGTTTGACGCTATTTTGAGAGTGCCCGAGGCGCCCCCCACAGCCGTCTCGACCAGAATCGATGCAGTCAGCCACGCCGATACGCCTGTACATACTGGATGACCACGCGCTGTTTCGCGACGCGCTGGCCCGGCTGCTCGACGCGGATGAGACGCTGTCGGTGGTCGGCGCTTCCGGGTCGACCAAAGACGCCCGGCGAGAGCTGAAGGCGCTGGCGCCGGACATCCTGATCCTCGACTATGACCTGGGCGACCAAAACACGCTCGAGTTCGTCGAGACCATCCGGCAAGACGACTACAGCGGCAGCATCCTGCTGGTGACGGCGGGGCTGCCCGACCAGCACGCACTCGAGTTCATCCGGCTGGGCGTAGCGGGCGTCTTTCACAAACAAAAGCCGCCCGAGGACCTCCACGCCACGATCCGCGAGCTGGCCGATGGACGCGTTGTACTCGATCAGGCTTACCTGCAGAGCCTGGCGGCGGCTGCGGTGAAGCCTCGGCCCAACTTCACCAGCCGTGACAAGGAGGTGCTGCGGTTTCTGGTGGAGGGCCGCGCCAATAAGGAGATCGCCGCGGAGCTGGGGGTTTCCGAGAGCGCCATCAAGGGCAACCTGCAGCAGCTGTTCGCCAAAGCCGGAGTGCGGACGCGCAGTCAACTGGTGCGCATGGCGCTGGAAGATTATCGCGACTGGCTGTAGGGAGCGAACCGCGCCCCGGGCTGCGAACGCTGCGCGCCGCAGGACCCCCGCCAGGCTTAGTTCGCCCAGACCGGACTGGACCAAGCCTTCACCGAGTCCGTCTGCTCCACCCGCAAATAATAGAAATCGCCCGGCTCGAGCTTCTCCCTGTGCTCGTAGCGGTATTCCACGTCCAGCGGGGCGTCCACGCCGATCAGCTCCGCTTCGAGCGTGAACTCGAGCTTCCGCCCCATCTTCTCCACGTAGCTGTCCTCCACCCCGGCAGGGGCCGGCCCGACGGCTCGGAAATAGCCGTTGCGGCGCAGCTCGGCGAGCGAAATCTCGAACTCGTGCACGCCCCATAGCGGGTCGTCGCGGCGGAAATGAAGCGTATCGCCCTCGACTTGCGAGAGGTCGACCAGCAGGCCGTCCTGGTCATTCGAGGTGGTGGCGTTATGAAACGTGATCTTGGCGCCGTCCTGCCCGGCGCTCTCAAACGAGTTGTCCTGGTTCAGGTACTTCTTGAAGATCAGCCTGCCGGACGCCGCGCGCAGCTCGCCGCGGGCCATCGAGGCCGCCGCCCGGCGCTGGTAGTCGTTGTCGCTCCAGACGATGCGCAGCAGCGCCGAGCCGGGCTCCCGCGCCGGGTGGAGCGAATGGACGACCTGATTGTTCTTGATCAGCTCGATGCGCAGGATGGGGGCTTCGCCCGAGACACGGGCCTGGATGCTCGCCGCATCGGCCTTGTAGCGCGGGATCTCGCCGCCCATCGGCTCGTCATTCACGCGGAAGTCGAGCAGCATGCGCGAATTGCCGGTGACGCCGTAAGTGCGGCGGTCGACCATCGACGCCCACAAATCCTCGCGGTCGTTGGAGGACGCGTAGATGCCGGTGAGCGGGTTGGTCATGGTGTAGATGAGCCCCGGATTCGAGTAGCCCCAGCTGACGGTATGGTTATCGGCCGAGGCGGTGGCGCCGAGGCGCTGGCCGCTTTCGAGATGCTTCTGGAAGGACTCCTCGAAAACGCCGTGGACCGAGGCGATCTCAAACAGCCGCTCCAGGCGCGGGTCGGTCTCGTGCTCCCAGTCCGGCGGACCGCCGCCAATGTGCGGAATGACCAGGGCGCGCTCGCCGGTGCGCCGCAGAATCTTCATCATGTCGCCGACCGGGACGCGCCAGGACTGCGGCTCGAGGTCCATCGTCGTAGGGGCCTCGTCGTCGGCATAAAGGACGTTGTGATGGCCGCCGTCGCGCGTGCCCACCGAGTACTCATAGGCCAGGATCGGCGTAAATCCCTTCCAGCCCTTCATCGTCTTGACGGCGTCGATCAGGTCGGGCCAGTAGTCCTTGATGTAGCGCTGCTCCAGGCCGAAGTTTGGTCCAACCGCCTGCAGCCCGGTCTGGTGCGGCGTGAGCGCGCCAAAGTCCAGCAGGCCGAACTGCCGGGCCAGCAGATAGAGCTCCACCGGAACGCCGCGGCCGTCGTGCAAATACGCGTGCTGGTGCAGGTCGCCAAAGTAGACGCGGTCCACCGGCGTCCGCTCCACCCAGATCGGGTTGCTCACGCCCTCCACCCGACCGTCGGCCGTCTTCACCGACACGCGCGCCACGCCTTGCTTGGCGGCGACCACGTTGTCGGCCACGTAGTGCATCAGGTCCGGGTCGAAGCGGAACTGACTGACGGCGACGCCGTCGGACTCCATGACGAGTTCGAGGTTCTGGTAGTTTTTCGCCAGCGAGAGCCACTCGTCGGTCGGCACGACCTCCACCGTGAACGGCTCGCGCAGCCCCACCACAGCCGGCGCCTTCACGCGGAGCTTGGTCAGCGGGCCGCCGATCACCTTCATGTAGGCGTCGCCGCCGTAGCCCAAGACTTTCTTCTGCTCGGGCTGCGTGAAGGCGACGCGCAGGTTGAACAGGTTTTCGGCGTAGAACTGCATCCGCACGCCGTCCTCGCCGCCGATGTCGAAGTAGATCTTGTCGCCGGCGGAGAGCTCCCCGCTGCGCACGATCAAGCCGGCGCATTTGCGGTAGGGGAAGACGCCGTGGTCATTGCGCTGGACGTCATTGGGGAACGAGACGGTGTCGAACTCGACGCCGGCGGCGGTGGTCTCCACGCCGAAAAAGGCCGGCTCGGCCGGGTCGCTGACCTGCAGCTCCTCCATGTCGGAGGTGAAGTGCTTCCAGATCTCAATGGAGTCGCCGGCCTTGGCGCCGAGGTCGCCCACGGTGTACTCGATGCGGATGCGGTGGCGTTGCCCCATCTCCACCACCGGCGGCGTGAGCAGTTTCACCTCTCCGTGCAGCGGAAACTCGGGCGGGAACCAGCCGCCGGGCCGGTACTCGATGGGGGCTCGGGACGGCTCGGGCCGATCGCCCCAGACGGCGACCGCGGCCAGACAGCACAGCAGCGAGACGGTGAGAATGTGTGCGCGGCGCAAAGCGCTTTCAATGATACACGCGCGCGCACGCCGAAGCGCCCTACGCGCGATACAACGAGCAAACGCAGCGTCGGCAGGTCGGGTCCTCGGCCACATCCAACCGGCTGCGAAATTCCTCGGCCCGCGCCCCGTTCACGCCGCCCGCCAGCCCGCCTGCGAGCACATTCCCAACCTCGGCGTGGAAGAAACACGGCCGCAGCGCGCCGTCGGTCTCCACCACCGCCGACACCCAGGGGGCGTTGCAGCGCGGCGCCTGCGGCTGGGCCAACCCCAGCGCCTCACGAAACCGCCCCGCGATGCGCCGCAGCTTCTCCGGCGATTCGCGAATGAAACCCGCCTCGATCGACGCCGCTTCCTCCACAATCAGCGCCTCCACCTCGCGCTCGAGCACGGCCAGCGCCGCAGGTCCCCCGCTGACTTCGGCCTGCTTCTCCGCCGTCCAGCCTCCGGGCCGATGGAACGCCTCGCTCGACAGATCCGCAGCCAAAAACGAGATCGACTCGAGCCCCAGCCGCCGCGCCGTCGCAACCGTCGCCCGCAGAGCCCCGGCGTTCTCCGACTGCACCGTGCAGCGTCCGGCCGTGGGAACCCTTCCGCCCAAAGCCCGCACCCCGCGCTCCAGCAGCCCGAACGCCTCCGGAACCCGCCGCACACGGTCATGCACCTCCGGCGGGCCGTCCAGGGAAACGATCACCTCGTCGAAGCACTCGGCCGCCAGCTCCGCGTGACGTTCCAGCAGCAGGCCGGTCGTCAGCAGCGTGAGCCTGATCCCCAGAGCCCGCAATGGCCGAGCCAGCGCCCCCAGGTCCGAGTGCAGCAGCGGCTCGCCGCCCGAAAAGACGACCTGCTCGACCTCCAGCCGCTCGATATCCGGCAGCATGTCTTGAAGCTGTTGGGGAGAGATCTCGGCGCGCTCGGTGATGCGCCAGATCTCGCACATCCGGCAGCGGCAGTTGCAGCGCGCCGCCGGATAGAGAATTAAGATCGGGAGCCGCCGGATCAACTCCAGCGAGTCTACCAGGGCCGCACCGGCTTGCCGCTGAGCCGGATCTCGTCGCCCAGCGCCGCGGCCGTCCGCTCGAACAGCGCCTCGACATCCGCATCCACCCGATAGCGGCGCCCGTCGTACTCGATCCGCCCGCGCAGCGCGACTCCGATCTCCTCGGCCGCCAGTTTCAGCCGCCCGCCGACAAACGCCGCCACCAGCCGCGACTCCTGCAGCACGATGACATCCGCTGGAGCGCCCGCCGCGCCGGTCTCACGGCCGTCGTCAATCCGCAACACCCGCGCCGCCGCCCCGCCTGACAGCACCCGCGCCCGCTGCTCGCCCGCCAACGCCGCCTCGTCGGACCAATCCCCCGCTCCGGTCAGCGGCGAATCCGTCCCCAGCGCCACCGGCAACCCCGCCGGCAGTGCATCGACATCCAAGGTTCGCCCCAAAGTGAACAGATTCGAACTCGGGCACCAGACCAGCGCGCCGCCCCGCCTGGCCAGCAGCTCCAGCCCTTCGGCGTCCAGCCCGACTCCGTGCACCACGACCGTCTGCGCATCCAGCAGCCCCGCTCGATCCAGATCAAAGATCTCCCGGCGGGAAGCCTCGTCGGTTCCCTCGCCCAGATGCAGCAGAAACGGCGCCCCTTGCGGCGTTGCGCGCCTTCGCGCCGCCAGATCCGGCTCGAACGCCGGCGAGTGCGCCCATCCGTAGCGCTCCAGCACGCGCACGGGAAAGTCTTTGGTAAACAGAGCCGGTTGGGGAGGATTGTGGTGGCAGACCGTCGTCACGCCGCCCAGCAGGTTGCGCAGCCCGCCCCACAGCAGCCGGTCGGCTTTGGCCACCCGCAGGTGCTCGCGGACCGGCGATGCGTCGGGACGATACACCGCCTCCGCCCACGTCTTGGCGTTGGGCCAAGGCCCCGCCCCCAGACGCGGAAACAGCGCAAATTCAAGGTGATCGTGGGCGTTGATGCGTCCCGGCAGAGCGACGCAGCCGGGCAGGTCGAGAACACGGGCGTCCGGGCTCGGCGTCGCCGCGATGCGCCCCTCTCGAATCCAAACAGAAGACCCTCCGTCGACGCTCTTTACGCCGCGGAGGGTCCAATTCTCATCCCGGTTCACGGACGGCGTTTGAGGGTCGGACGCTCGTCCTCTTCCTCGCCCGTCGGCTCTTCGCCGTCAGCCGGAATCGTACCGTCGGACGGAGCGCGCCGCAGCGTCGGCTTGTTCGGGTCGTCGCCCTCTTCCACGGTGCGCTGCGTCAGCGCGGCCAGCCGCGACTGCACATCCAGAAACTCCGACGTCTGGTAGACGTACTCAGGCCGGCTGGGCAGGATCTCGCCGATGCGCTCCTGCGTGGCTTCCACGCGCGAGCCGGTCGGCGGGTGCGACGCGAACAGCTTCGACAACGTGCCCGGTTTGCGCTTCTGCTCGGCCAGAAGTTTCTCGAAGAAATCGACCATGGCCGAGGGGTCGTAGCCGGTCTTGTACAGGTACTGCAGACCCAGCAGGTCGGCTTCGGACTCCATGCCGCGCGAGAAGCGCATAAAGCCCATCGGGATCGCAAACCCGGCGGCCTGGCGAATGCCGAAACCCGTCCAGCCGCCCATGAAGATCAACGGCAGCGTGGCGTAGTTCGCAATCTGGCCCTTGGTCGCCTGGCGGGTGCCGTGGCGAGCCGCCACATGCGCAATCTCATGCGCCATCACTCCGGCCAGTTCAGCCTCGTTGTCGGCGCGCAGCATCAGCCCGGAATTGACGAAGAAGAAGCCGCCCGGCAGCGCAAAGGCGTTGATCTCTTTCGCGTCCACCATCTTGATCGTGAACGGCACCTTCGCATCGGAGTTGCGCACCAGGTTCTGGCCCACGCGGTTGATGTACTCCGACACCACCGGATCGTCGACGATCTTCGAGTGCCGCTCCACCTCGGTCGCCATCTGCTTGCCCAGGCCGATCTCCTTCTCGAGCGAGTAGAAGTTGACCTTGCCGTCCACGTCGCGTTCGCCGATCGCGTCAGGGTCCTTCTTGGCCTTCCCGGCGTACAAAGGCAGCGCCGCCAGACACAGGGCCAGCAAGAGGGAGAGAGGGGCTTGGAATCGAGGTTTCATCAGCGCATCCTCCGCGGAAGCCTACGGGCGCTTTCCACGTTGGTTTTCAGTATAGAGGGTGACCTGCGCGGGGTACACTCAAATCGGGGTCGAAAGTCCCCGACAACACGGATTTCCCCCGCCATGTCGCTTTCCTCACTCCTTATAGACGAGTTTCCCGTCCGCGAGCGTTTCGTTTACTTGAATCACGCCTCCACCGGACCGCTGCCGCGCCGCTCGGCCCGCGCCATCCAGGAGTTCGCCGACGACCAGATGCTCCACGGCAGCACCGGCTATGCGCGCTGGATCGCCGAGTACGACAACATCCGCCGCTCGGCCGCCAACCTCATCGGCGCGGCGCCGGACGAGATCGCGCTGACGAAGAACACCTCCGAGGGCTTGAGCTTCATCGCCAACGGCCTGGACTGGAAGCCCGGCGACGTCTGCGTGGCGGTGCGCGGCGAGTTCCCGGCCAACATCTTTCCGTGGGCGCGCCTGGAGCGCCGCGGCGTGGAGCTGCGCTGGCTGGAGCTGCGCAGCGGCGAGATCGACCTCGACGAACTCGACCGCGCCTGCCGGGGCGCCCGCCTGTTGGCCGTGAGCTTCGTACAATACCTCAGCGGCTTCCGGCTGGATCTGGACCGGGCCGGCGAGATCTGCCGCCGCCGCGACTGTCTGCTCGTCGTCGACGCGGTGCAGGGTCTGGGCGCCTTCCCCGTCGATGTGAAGCGCAGCGGCGTCCACGCGCTCACCGCCAGCGGCCACAAATGGCTGCTGGGCCCCGAAGGCGCCGCCTTCTGCTACTTCAGCCGGGAACTGATTCCGCACGTCGAGCCGGTCGAGATGGGCTGGACTAACGTCGTCGGCTTCCCGCAGTACAGCGCGGAAGACGAACTGCGGCCCGACGCCGGCCGGTACGAATGCGGCACGCTCAACACGGTCGGCTGCTTCGGTCTGCGAGCCTCGCTGGACCTGTTTTTGGAGGTCGGCCAGCCGACGATCGCAGACCGCATCCACGCCTTAGCCGAGCGCACGCTCGCAGGCGCCCGCGCGCTGGGCTATGAGCCGATCCGCGAGCGCGACCGTGCCTCGGGCTCGGGCATCGTCACCGTCCGCAAAGCCGGCGTCGACAGCAACAAGACCGCAGCCGCACTGGCCGAACGGAAGATCTCGATCGCCGCCCGGCATGGCTGGCTGCGCATCAGCCCGCACTTCTACAACGAGCCCGAAGACGTGGACCGCCTGCTCGCAGCGCTCCCGGAATGCGAAAGCGCTTGACACGCCGGTGTACTCTGGAAGCAGAAAGAAGCCCCGGGAGCGGTTGAGCCGCCCGGGGCTTTGCCTATAGGCGCCTCCCCCGTGGCAGCGGGAGGCGAAAGACTGCCCAAACCAGGCTTGGTCACTCTGAGCCTTCAATCAGGCGACCGCTCCGGCCCCAAAAGGGCCGAAAACAAGAAAGGAATCGATTCCGAAAACACCGGCTTCGGCGTTACAGAAGCCCACTCGAGCAGGAACGCCCGGCGCGCAAGCGACCGGGCGTTCCTGTTTTTTCTACTTCCACGTCCCGGCAACGGGCGTCCAGCCCGGCGCACCCCAGCCGTCGACCTCGGTCGCCGGATCAAAGGCGCTGTCGCCGTTGCGGTCCAGATACCAAGCTCCGCCGGAATAGACGCCTACGTCGTCCACTCCATCGCCGTTCCAATCGGACGCCACAGGTCCATCTCCGACCGAGCCCCACAGCAGCACTTCCGTTGCGGCGTCGAATGCGAAATCGCCGTTCAGGTCGCGGAACCACAGCGCGTCGGGCGATACCGCGCCCAACTCCGCCGCACCGTCGCCGTCCCAGTCGCCCGGCATCGGAGTCCAGCCGGCAACGCCCCAGCCCTTCGCTTCGGTCGCAAAGTCGAACATGGCGTCGCCGTTGAGATCGATGAACCATAGTCCGCCGGAGAAGACGCCGAGATCGTCCATGCCGTCTCCGTTCCAGTCGGCGACCACGGGAGTGTCGCCCGTCGAGCCCCAGTGAATCTCCTCGGTGGCCGAATCGCCGTTCAGGTCGCGCCGCCAGATGCCGTCCGGCGAAAACGCGCCCAAGTCCATCACGCCGTCGCCGTTCCAGTCGCCCGGCGCAGGCGTCCACCCGGCCATGCCCCAAGTGAACTGCTCGCTGCCGGCATCGAAGACGCCGTCGCCATTGCGGTCGATCGCCCAGACGCCGTTCGCATAAACGCCCAAATCGTCGTAGCCGTCGCCGCTCCAGTCAGCCGGCACGGGCGTGTCGCCCGGCGCGCCCCAGTAGCTCGTCTCCGCCGCAGCACTGTAGGAGAAGTCGCCGTCGCGGTCGAGGAACCAGATGCCGTCGACGAACGCGCCCAACTTGGGCAGCGCCGTCATCACCGGCGGCGTCACGAAGTAGTCGGCCACCGCGTAGCTTTGCGCATAGGTCCCGTCGCCGAGGTAGGCGGCGCTGATGGTGCGATGCCCGGTCCCCGAGGGCGTCAGCTCGCACGACCCTGTCGGAACGGTCTCTTCGCAGAAGTGGTCGCCGTCCGCGATGCGAATCTTGCCGCCCGGCGTCCCCGCCCACGACGACACGTCAAATGAGACCAGCACCGGCGCTCCCGGCGAGCCGATCGACGGCGTCAGCATGGAGATTGCTGTGTCGGAGCGGTACTGCGCCGCCGGCTCGGGAGTTTCGTAGAAACGAGAGGGTTCCCGGCCGATCTGTCCATCGTTGTCACGGCCCCACGCGTAGACGCTGCCGTCCGCCTTGATGGCAACGCTGCGGTCCTTTTCGGCTGTGAGGGCCGCGACATCGGAAAGACCCGCAACGCGCACCCAATCCAAGGCGGTGAGGTGACTTCCATCGCCCAACCGGCCCCAGTCGTTCTGCCCCATCGCCCAAACCGCCTTGTCGGCCGTTGCGATCAAGATGTGATCGGAGGCAGACATCATCGTCACTGGACCAGGAGTGGCAACCACAGCGGGTGTGGGGGAAGCGCAGACACCCGGCGCCAGGAAGCCGCTCGCCAGTACTCCCCAGCACCACAACTCGCCATTTGTTGCTGTCGCCAGAGCAAACGCACCTCCGGCTTCAATCCGATTGATCGGAGGCAGCCCAACCACCTGGGTGGGAAGCTCGGGCATACCATTGAAGGCGAGCCCTCCCCACGCCCACACCGAGCCGTCGGCCTTCAACGCCAAGCTCCCGCCGGAATCCGCAGCAATGGCAATCACTTCTGTCAACCCTTGCACTTGAACGGGAGCAGCCTTCGGCTCGCTGGTTCCGTCTCCGAGTTGCCCCGCGAAGTTGCGTCCCCAACTCCAGACCGTACCGTCCGCCCGCAGCGCCAACGTGTGGTTGGATCCAGCCGCGACGGCTACGCTGCCGGCGAAACCCTCAACCATTGTCGGAGTCAATGCCGTTGTGACTGCAGAGCCATGCCCGAGGGCGCCGGAGGGTTCTTGTCCCCAAGTCCAGACTTGCCCATTGCTGGTGGCGGCAACGATAAACCTTCCACCCGAGGCCACATCGACGACCCCCTTCAGTGCCAAGGGGAATGGCGTCAGTATCTCGTCGATCGTCCCATCGCCGAGTGTGCCCGAGAAACCGTTCCCCCAACTCCACAGCGTCCCGTCGCGCCGAACTGCGTGCGTGGTCAAGGTCGAGGCCGCAACAGCCCGCACTCCCCCGATTCCTCCAATTCGCCAAGGGGTGGTCTGGTCCGGCGGCGTCGAAGCCCCGAGTTCGCCCAAACGATTCGAGCCAAGTCCGAACCATTCACCCTGCTGGTTGCGAGCGAAGATGACCAACGGCCTGTCTTCGAGAGCAACAATCCCCTCAAGGCCGGCAACGCGGAAAGGGGATTGGAAGTCAACACCGACCGTTGCCGGGTAGCCTTGCGCCCGTTGCCAAGCCCAAACCGAGCCATCTGCCGCGACCGCAAGGGCAGGCGAGATGTCGACAACAGTTGGAAGCGCGGCGATCTTCACCGGCGTGGCCTGTAGCACGTATGGCTCGTTCAAGTAACCCCAAACCCACATGGAACCGCCGCTATCTAACGCTGCAGCCCGATTCTCTGTTCCGGAGATCGAGACGACGTTGGAAAGGCCGGCTACCTGAGCGGGCTGGGCGCTCCATGGGTTGGACCCGTCTGGAGCGTGCCCTTTGTGCCACACGGTTCCATCGTTTTTCAGAACCAGCAGAAGATTCTGGTTCAAGGGGATCGATTCAGAATAGTGGACTTTGACTGCGCTGGAGAAGCCGGGGATCTGTACAGGCGCCGCCCTCCCGCTCCACTCCCAAACGGTCCCATCGCCCTTCGCCGCGACGCCCTTTGTCGCTGAGCCAGACGCCAGCGACACGATATTCGACACCCCCGCAACGGGTTCGGGGACCAAAATAAACGGCTCAGCCCCACCGAACCAGCCCCACTGCCAAACGGAACCATCAGCGCGAAGGGCAACCCCGACGAACCCGTGGGTGGAAACGTCGACGACATTCGCGAGCCCGGGAACGAGGACAGCCCCTTCAACTGACCCCCTGGGGCCACGGTCGGGGTCGATACTGTCTATACCCCAGGTAACAACCGTGCCGTCCGCACGCAAGCCGACAACCGCGTTTCCACCGATGGCGATCTTCGTGATGGCAGGCTGGGCCGCCTGGGCGGCTAGTGGAGCAACACTGAGGAGAAAGCTAAACGACCACCGACTGAAAGTCGGTGGGTTGGATGACGACTGAAAGTCGGGTTGCGGCTGAAGCCGCCTGAAGAGCGCCCCGGCTCAGAGCCGGCTCAAGGCTCCGCGGGCGCGGTGATCTTGAACCCTTCGCCGTCCTCATCCCACTTCTGGTTCTCGATGTACTGCTTGATCGTCGCTTCGTCCACCGCGCCCACCGTCGCGCAAAAGTATCCCCGCGCCCATAGATGCTGCCCCCAGTACCTCTTGCGCAGGTGCGGAAACTCTTCTTGCAGTCGCCTCGACGAGCGCCCCTTCACGTACTGCACCAGCTTCGACGGCGCCAGTTGCGGGGGCGCCGACACCAGCATGTGGATGTGATCCGGCGATACCGCTCCCCGCACGATCCGCACCTCGCGCGCCTCGCAGATCTGCCGGATCAGATCCCGCGCCCGCTCCGCCACTTCTCCCCGCAGCACCTTGTAGCGGTACTTCGTAATCCACACCACGTGATACTTGATGTCCCACAGCGCGTGCGCGTTCGTGCGGTACTCCGCCATCGCACCATCGTAATCAAAGCCTGCTCAAAGCTCACCGCCTACAAAGGCGGTGGGTTTACACCTGGCGCTTTGAACTAAATGCAAAGCAGAGGCAGAGGCGAAAAGCACAATTCTGTAATTTCATGGCAAACTGGAGGAGGGAAACAATCTCGCCCTAAATTGTAGCCACTCAGCGCCGGCAAACACTCACCGCCGAGCCGCTATTCTTGCCGGCGGTGAGAAAACGCACCACAGCCCTACCGCCCCGTCCGCTCGGCCAACTGGTCCTTCACCGGCTTCACCGTCGCACGGTGCTCGGCCACCCTCCGCTCGATCGCGGCGATCGCCTCCGGGTGCTGCTCGGCGATGTTGTATTTTTCGCTCGGGTCGGCGGTCAGGTCGAACAGCAACGGCGGGTCATGCTCGAGCACCGGATCTCTCAAATACCCCGACTTCGTCTTGAAGTGGATCTTGTAGCGGCCCACGCGCGCCGCCCAGATCTCCGACCCGCGGTAGTAAATGATCTCGTTGCGCGGCGACGGCCCGGTCCCCGTCAACACCGGCGTCAGGTCATAGCCGTCCATCTCGCGGTCCGACGGCGGCTCGAGTCCCGCCATCGCGGCAAACGTCGGCAGCAGGTCGAGCGTCGCGCCCAGCTCCGCCGTCACGCCGCGCTTGACCGTCCCCGGCATCCAGAAAATGCCCGGTTCGCGCATACCGCCTTCCCACGTCGAACCCTTGCCCATGCGCAGCAGCCCCGCCGAGCCGCCCTGCTCGTCAAACGTCAGCCAGGGGCCGTTGTCGGACGTAAACACCACCAGCGTGTTTTCATCCAGATCCAGCTCGCGCAGCGTGTCGAGGATTTGCCCCACCGACCAGTCGATCTCCTCCACCGTATCGCCGTACAGACCCCGGAGGCTGACGCCCTCGAATTCTTTTGACCGGAACAGCGGCACGTGGACCATGGTGTGCGGCATGTAGAGGAAGAACGGCTTCTCGCGGTTTTCGCGGATGAATTTCAAGGCCTCCTCGGTGTAACGCTTGGTGATCGTCGGCTGATGGGCCGGCCGCTCGATCTCGTCTTCATTGCGCAGCAGCGGCACATTGAAATACTCGCTCTTCGAGGCCTCGCCCCACAGCTGCTCCCGCGGCGGCGCCGGCTGCACCTTGTCCATGTCATTCGAATAGGGGATGCCGAAGTAGGAGTCGAAACCGTGCTTCGTGGGCAAGTATTGCGGCAAGTGTCCCAGGTGCCACTTGCCGACCGCTGCGGTGGCGTAGTTCTTGCGCTTGAGCAGTTCGGCGATGGTGATCTCCGAATCGGGCAGCCCGCCGGTGGAGTCCGGAAACAGCACCCGGACCTTCGACGAAGCCATGCCGCTGCGCACCGGCAGCCGCCCGGTGATCAGCCCCGCACGGCTGGGCGTGCAGACGCTGGCCGCCACATAGAACTGCGTGAAGCGCATGCCTTCGGCGGCCATGCGGTCCAAATTGGGCGTGGAGATGGTGGGATGGCCGTAGACGCCGAGGTCTCCATAGCCGAGGTCATCGGCAAAGACGACGATGAAGTTCGGCGGCCGATCCTGCGCGGAGGCGGCGGCGACGAGGCCGAGGAGCAGAGCGAGCAGACGGAAGCGCATCGGGCGAGAGTGTAGCAACTTCGCCGGGAGGGGCGCCTGCGTGAAGAACCCGCCTCCTAAAGGAGGGCGGCTCGGTGAGGAACCGTCAGGCGGGTTTTGGCCTACCCAAAACATCCCGCAAGGCCGATGTATACTAGCGAAAAGCCGCGGTCCCGCCGCTGACGGCCTCTTTGAGCGGAACAGTTTCGCCAGCCCATGCTGTTCAACTCACTCGAGTTCCTGCTCTTCCTGCCGTTCGTTCTCGTCGTCTACCACAACCTCAACCACGACTGGCAGAACCGCTTTCTCGTCGCCGCCAGCTGCTTCTTCTACGCCAGTTGGGACTGGCGCTTCCTGTTTCCGCTGCTCGCCTCCACCACCATCGATTACTGGTGCGCCAAGAAGATGGAGGCGCAGATGGCCGAAGGCGCGCCGCAGGAGGAGCGCAAGCGCTACGTCGTGCTCAGCGTCGTCACCAACCTCGGGCTGCTGGGCTTTTTCAAATACTTCAACTTCTTCGCCGACAACCTGCACGCCCTGCTGGACCGCCTCGGCGTCGGCGTCGACCTGTGGACGCTGAACGTGATCCTGCCCGTCGGCATCTCGTTTTACACCTTCCAGGCGCTCAGCTACACCATCGACGTCTACCGCGGACACACCCACGCCACCAAGAGTTTTTGGGATTTTTTCCTGGCGGTGCTCTACTTCCCGCACCTGGTGGCCGGCCCCATCCAGCGCGCGCAGAACCTGCTCGCCCAGGTCACCACGCCGCGCACAACCACCGCGCAGCAGGTCCTCGACGGCATTCACCTGATCTTTTGGGGCTACTTCAAGAAGGTCTTCATCGCCGACAACCTCGCCCCGATGGTCGACCGCGTCTTCCAGTCCCCCTCCCCGGACGGTTTTGAGACCGCGATGGCCGTCTACGGCTTCTGCTTCCAGATTTATTGCGATTTCTCGGGCTACACCGACATCGCCCGCGGCGTGGCCAAGCTGATGGGCTTTGAGTTCATGCTGAACTTCAACCTGCCCTACTTCGCCACCAACCCGCAGGAGTTCTGGACGCGCTGGCACATCAGCCTCTCCACCTGGCTGCGCGACTACCTCTACATCCCCCTGGGCGGCAACCGCAACGGCGAGTCGCAGACCTACCGCAATCTGATGCTGACGATGGTGATCGGCGGACTGTGGCACGGCGCGGCGTGGAACTTCGTGCTGTGGGGCTTCTACCACGGCTCGCTGCTGGCCATCCACCGCTACTTCCGGCAGCCGCTGGATCGCATCTTCACCGCCCAGACCCCCTGGGGCCGCGCCTTCTCTTACGGCCTGCGGCTGGTGATCTTCTTCCACTTCACCTGCTACGGCTGGCTGCTGTTCCGGGCAAGTTCGCTCGAGCAGGTCATCGGCATGACGGCGTCGCTGTTCCAGCCGTGGCAGGTTTACGATGAAACCATGCTGGCGCCGGTGCTGTTTTTTGGCGGGCTGCTGATGGCGATCGAGACGCTTCTGTATGTGACCGACCGCGCCGATTTCCTCAATTTCGGCTGGGTTCCGGCCGAGCTCCGGGTGGTCTGCTATAGCGTGATCGCGTACCTGTGCCTGTTCCGCGGCGGCGAGCAGCAGTCGTTCATCTACTTCCAGTTCTGATGCCGCGCGCTTCCCACATAGCCCGCATCGTCGGGGCCGCCGCACTGGCGCTGGTCACGCTGGAAGTCAGCGCCCGCGTGGACGACTACGTCACCCACGGGGCGCCGCTCACCGGCTATTTCGACATCCAAACGATCTACGAGTACGACGAGTTGGGCCGCCGCGGCAAACCCAACGCGCAGTACCTGAAGTGGAAGCTCAACAGCCTGGGCTTTCGCGGCCCCGAGCTCGAGCCCGGCAAGCTGACCGTGGCCACCCTCGGCGCCTCGGAGACGTTCGGCATGTACGAGTCCGACAACCGGGAATTTCCGCGCCAGCTCGAGACGATCCTGCGCGAGCGTTTCGGCGACTCCGTGCAGGTGGCCAACGTCGCCTACGCCGGCATGAGCGTCGGGCAGGCGCTGCTGCGGCTCGACGAGACGCTCGAAGCCGTCGAGCCCGACATGCTGGTCGTCTACCCCAGCGTGGCCGCCTACGCCGACGCGCCCAAGGGAGAATGGCGGCTCGGCAAACGTCCGCAACGCAGCAGCTTCGCGATCTTCCGCATCGAGGAGCGCGTGCGCGACCTGCTCAAAAACACCATCCCCGACTGGCTGCAGACCCAGATCCGTGAGATGCAGGCCGACCGCTCGAAACAGGCCGAGAAGGGTTGGCAAACCCTGCCCGAAGAGAACGTCGAACGCTTCCGCCGCGAACTCGATGAGCTGGTCGAACGCACCCTCGCAACGGGAGCAGAGGTCGCGCTGGTGACCCACGCCACGCGCTTTGGCGACCGCGTACGGCCCGAGGACGAGCCGTTCCTCATCGCCTGGCGCAAGTTCTATCCCCAGCTCGCCGAAGACGGCTTTTTGGACATGGAGCGCCGCCTGAACGCCGTGGTGCGCGAGATCGCCCAAGAGCGGGGCCTGCCGTTGGTCGACGCCGCCGAAAAAATGGAGCCGGGCGCGGAAAACTTCGTGGAGTTCGTACACTTCACCGACCAGGGCGCGCACCGGCTGGCCGAGTTGATCGCCGCGGGCGTCGAGCCGACGATCGAGCGGCTATTGCGCGCGACGCCCAAAGTCCCCGCTGAGCAGGTACCGTAGAGAGGATGTCTCCCGAGGAGGTCTCCGCGCTGGTCAACGACGTGCGCGACCGCGTGCGCGAGCGCCACGCGCGCCAGACGCCCGAGCTGCCGGACTTCGAACTCCCCGAGCTCGAACCGTTGGGCCACGCGCGGGACCTGGCCGACGGCAAGGTGGCCGCCATCGGCACGGTCAACCCGCGCCGGCCGGGCCTGGTCAATGACCTCATCCAGGCGGTGAAGAGGACCGTGGCGCGCAGCCTGAACTGGATGGTGCGCGACCAGGTGGAGTTCAACCGCGCCGTGGTGGCCTACATGGACCGCCAGATTGAGACGCAGGTCGAGTACAACTACAACCTGCTGCGCGTGGCGCGTGGCACGGCTCAACTACGCGCCGATCTGGTCCACCGCATGGATTCGATCGACGGCGCCATCGCCGAGATCCGAGACTCTCTGGCCGAGACGCGCGAGATCCAGTCCGACACGCTCAAGCACTGGACCGAGTGGCGGCCTGCATTCGAGGAAAAGCTCTCGAAGACCGAGGTCTACTTCCTGCACGCGGTGCGCGAGATCGAGGGCGAGCTGCGCAAGCGCGAGGAGACGTTTCGCGCGGATTGGCTCGAGCTTCACAAGAACTACGAGGGTTCGCTGTCGGCGGCGGCGGACGAGATCCAGAAGAAGCTCTGGGCCGATCTGGAAGCGCTCAAGGCCGAGCAGGAGCGCATGATTCAGACCGAGCTGCGCGTGCTGCGGCGCAAGGCGTCGCTCGCCCCCGCGCCGGCGGCAACATCCGAGCCGGCGACCGCCCCTGCGCCGGTTCCGGCTCCGGCCGCGGGTTTGGACTACGCGCGCTTCGAAGAGCGCTTTCGCGGCGACGAAGCCTTTGTCGCGCAGAATCAGCAGTTCTACCTGCCTGTGTTCGAGGGCAAGAGCCGCGTGATCGACCTGGGCTGCGGCCGCGGCGAGATGCTGCAAATGCTCGCCGAGCGCGGGGCGGACGTGTTGGGCGTGGACCTGGACGCCGAAGCGCTCGAAGCCTGCCGCGAGAAGGGCCTTGCCGTGGAGCGGGCGGACCTGTACGAGTTTCTGAGCCGCCAGCCGGACGCGAGCTGCGACGGCCTGTTCTGCGCGCACGTGGTGGAGCACCTGCCGGCGCTGCGCTTGCAGGAGTTGGCCGACCTGGCGTTCGCGAAGCTGCGTCCCGGCGGCGTTTTCGCGCTGGAAACCCCGAACCCCGGCTGCCTGGCCATCTTTGCCGGCGACTTCTACCTCGACCCCACGCACGAAAAGCCCGTGCCCGCCGCCCGGCTGCATTTTCACCTCGAAGAGGCCGGGTTCGTCTCGATCGAGACCAAAGAGCGCCATCCCGCGCCCGAAGTCTTCCCCTCGCTCAAAGCGCTGGCTGAGCTTGAGTCGCTGCGCCCGTTCCAGGAGAGATTCTTCGGAGGGCTCGACTATGCGATCATCGGCCGCAAGCCGGAGGCTGGCTAAGGCCCGGCGCTGACGAACAACGTGGAATTCACCGGCGAGAGAGTCATCCCGGGGCGGACCGACCCCGACCTGCTCAACGAGCATATCGCGCGCTACCGCTTCGCCGAACCGTTGGTGACGGGCCGGCGCGTGGTGGACGTCGGCTGCGGCGTGGGCTACGGCTCCCAGATTCTGGCGGAGAAGGCCTCGCTGGTGCTGGCGCTCGACAACTCGCCGGACGCGGTAGCGCAGGGGCGAAGGGATTTTTCGGCCGACAAGATCCGCTGGCTGGCCGGCGACGCCGCGCGGATTCCGCTCGCGGATGACTCGGTCGACATCGTCGTCGCCTTCGAGGTGATCGAGCATCTGGCCGACTGGAAGGGCCTGCTCGAAGAATCGCGCCGCGTGCTGCACCGCAACGGGCAGCTGCTGGTCTCCACGCCGAACCGGCCCTACTATGAGCAGTCGCGCGCGGAGCCGAATCCCTACCACGTCCACGAGTTCGACTACGACGAGTTCAAGGCCGAGCTGGAATCGATCTTCACGCACACGACGATCTTTCTCGAAAACCACACCAACGCCATCGCCTTCACGCCGCTGGAGACGCAGGGCGTGCGCACGCGGCTCGAAAGCGGCGCGGCGAACCCGCAGGAGGCGCACTTCTTCCTGGCCGTCTGCTCGAACCGTCCGCAGTTCGGCTCGCCGGCCTTCGTCTATGTGCCGGCGTCGGGCAACGTGCTGCGCGACCGCGAGCTGCACATCGGCAAGCTCGAAGCCGAGTTGGCGCAGAAGACGGACTGGCTCGAAGAGACCAAGCTCGAGCTGAAGAAGATGACGGAATTGCGGCTGTCCGACCAGAGGGAACAGCAGTCCGCCATCGACCGGCTCGAAGCGGATCTGGCGGAGAAGATCGCCTGGGCCGAAAAAGCGGTCAAAGACGGCGAGGAAGACGCCGCGCGCCTGGAAGCCGAACTCGAAGAACGCCGCCAGTGGGTGCTGTCGATCGAGAAGGACCTGGAGAAGGCGACCGGGGAGATCGCGCGGCTGGAACAAGAGGCGCAGGCCGAGTCCGCCAAGGCCAAGGGCATCATCGACGAACTCGAAGAGCGCGTGACCGAGCGGACGAAGTGGGCGCAGTCGCTGGACGCCGAGGTGGCGGCGCTACGGGAGCGGCTGCAGCAAATTTACGATTCGCCGGCGTACAAGATTGGGCGGCGGCTGCGGCTGGCGCCGTAGGGAAGAACCCGCACCCTGAAGAGAGTGTGTGAAAACGTGACAGGAGTGTCCGGTGATAGCCCCCGGCTTCAGCCGGGGGTAACCAAGATCGGCCCCTCCCGTCTGTTGCACTTGCCCTCACCCGCGAGAGCGGGTGAGGGCAAGTGTCGTACTTTGAGTCGCTTAGACGTGCATTTCCCCCGGTTAAAACCGGGGGCTATCGGGAACCGCGGACGGAATCGGTGTATCGTCGGACCGTCTGGATCAGCGGGCGCAGTATTTTCACACACTCTCTGAAGGGCGCGGCACGGACAGATTCGCATGTCCGTCCGTGCCGCAATCTTTAAGATTGCGGCTCTAATCATCCCCCGCGGTCTTTTTCAAACTGCGAATCCAGTCCGCGATCAGTTCGGCCCCGCGCTGGTCGACGATGTTCGTGCTCGAAGGCGGCATCTGGCTCGCGCCGCGCTGCGTCATCCGCCACAACAGCACCGACTTGTCCGGATCCCCGGGAGCGACCACGCGCATTTCTTCGCCGCCGGCGACGTCGTGCATCGGTAGTTCGTCGATCAGCATCGTCTTGTCGAGCTCGGTCTGGAAGCCGACCTGGATGGCCGCGTTGCCGCCGCCGTCGTTGACGTGGCACATCGCGCAGTTCACGTCGAGGTAGACCCGGGCGCGCGTTTCCAGATCCGCCGCGTTGTGGTCGAACGGATCGGGGAAGGTCGACAGCTCCGACAAAGGCTCTTCCAGCGGCTCCTTGAACATGCCGATATGCTCGAGCGCGCGGATCTGGTTGTCGGTGATCTTGCCGTAGGTCTGGTCGCGATTCATCTGCGGGGTCTTGATGCCGAGCACGAAGCCGGCCGCGCGCGAGTGGCAGAACATGCACTCTTCCCGGCTGGGGAAGTGCCAAACCTGCTCGCGCTTGCCGCCGGGCGCGGAAGCGTCGGCGATCTGGTAAGAACGGTCCAGGCCGCCGGCTTCCACCAGCTCGGCGTCGGTCTGCTCGTCGTTCCAGGCGTAGGTGTAGCCCACCCAGTGGTCGTCCTGCTTGAGCACGACGCGGGTCTCCACGCGCTTGCGCGAAGCCGGATTGCCGGGCTCGAGTTCCAGCGCGAACGACTTGACGGTGACAGCGCCGTCGTCGAAGGCCCAGGCCTTGTCGCTCTTCACCGTGATCTTGCCGTCGCCGGGCAGCGCAAAAAAGCGCTCCTTGATGGCGTTGTCGGACCAGAACGGGGCGTTGATCTCGTAAGGGATCACGCCCGGAGCGATCTTGAAATCCTTGACCGACTCAAAAAGCCCCGTCTCGCTGAGCTTGCGCGGGAACGGCGGCGCGTTGGGGTCCGGCGGCGGGCTCTTTTCCAGCCGCACAATCGTGCCCGAGGTGTAGTCGAGCCCGTAGAAATTCCCGTCGCGCGAGACGCCGAAGCTCGACAGCATGAAGGCGCTGTCGACCAGTTCCTCGTGCCACGTCACCTTCTCGTTGTCGTAGTCGTAGCGCAGGCCCCACATCTTGCCGTACTGGTAGTCGCCGTAAAGGTAGGCGCCCTTCAGCTCGGGGAACTTGTCGCCCTGGTAGACGTAGCCGCCGGTGATCGAGCGGCACTCGGTGTGGTGGTGCTCGACGATCGGGTCGGTCAGCGGCGTCGGGCCGATCTCGCTCTTGGGGTGGAAGGGGTGCGAGCCTTCGCGTACGCTCCAGCCGTGGTTGGCGCCGGCGTAGGAGAGCTCGATCATCTCCCACAGATCCTGGCCGACGTCGCCCACCCAGGGCCGGCCGGTGACCGGGTCAAAACTGAAGCGCCAGGGGTTGCGGAAGCCAAAGGCCCAGATTTCCGGCCGCGCGCCCGGCGTGTTGACGAACGGGTTGTCGGGCGGAATCGAGTAGTTGCGCCCCTCGTCGGGGTTTTCCACGTCCAGGCGCATCATCACCGACAGCAGATCGTCGACGCCCTGGCCGGTGTTGATGCGGTCCGAGCCGCCGGTCGAGTCGCCGTTGGCGATGTAGAGGTAGCCGTCGGGGCCGATGATCGCCTCGCCGCCGTTGTGGCCGCCGGCTTTCCACTCGATGATGATCTCTTCGGATTCGGGGTCGAGCTTGGGCGGGTTGCTGCCCTTCTCGAGCGTGTAGCGCGAGACGCGGCTGAGCTGGTCGCCTTTGATCTTCGGATCGGTCGGGCTAAAAATGAACACCTGCCCGTTCTCGGCGTATTTAGGGTGGAACGAGAAGGCGTAGATGCGCCGGTCGATATCGACAAAGAGGTCTTTGGCGCCGGACTGGTCATCGGGCTGAAACGAGACGATCTTGCCACCGTGCTCGGCGACGAAAAAACGTTCAGAGGTGGGGTCTTGCGCGATGAAGACCGGTTCCTTGAACTCAACCTGCGGGAAGGCTCGCACGAGCTGGTACGGCGGCGGGGGCGTGGGGGAGCCCACGAGTTTCGAGGTCGTCCATTTCACCCGTTCGGCCATGCCGAAGGGTTTTTCTTGTTGCGCAAAAGAAAGGCCGGCCGCGAGGGCCAGCAAAATCGTCGCCACGACGGCGCTTCGGGTCGAAAAGGGGTTCCTCATTCGCACCCACCAATTGTATCCGTTGTCCATGGAAAGTCTCGGCGTATCGGGTATCGAGACGGAATTTTTCCGGCCGCCGATATGGCATCATCGGTAGTTGCCGCCCACTCGCATCGAGAGACTGCTAGACCGCCGCTCGTATGCGCTGGCGCTGTTCGCCTCGCTGGCGATTCTGCTGACGCTGCCGCTGGCGTTCCGCTTCACCTCGCAGTTGCCGGCGGGTTCGGGCGACATCTGGCAGAACTACTGGAATTTGTGGTGGTGGAAGACGGCGCTGTTCGAACTCGGCGAACACCCCTACCACACCAAACTGCTGTTCTACCCGCGCGGCGCGGACCTGATCTTCCACACCCACTCGGCGTTCAACATGCTGGCGACGATGCCGGTGAACCTGTGGCTGGGGATGACGGCGGCGTACAACTTCAGTGTGCTGTTGTCGCTGACGCTGTCCGGCTACGGCGGCTGGCTGCTGGGGCGCGAGGTCTCCGGCGATACGCGCGGCGGCGTGTTGGCGGGGCTGATCTTCGCGTTCTTTCCGCAGCACATCGAGCAAACGTTCGAACATATCAACCTCTACTCCACGCAGTTCTTGCCGTGGACGCTTTACTACCTGCTGCGGCTGCTGCGCGAGGGCGGGCGCGGCGCGGCGATCGGCCTGGGGGTGACCTTCGGCCTGAACGCTCTGTGCAGTTGGCACTTGGGCATCAAGCTGATCCTGGCGATCGTGTTCGTGCTCGTCGGCTACCTGGCGGGCTCCGCGCGGCCGCTGAAGAAAGTGATCGGCGATCTCGCGCTGGCGGCGCTGACGGCGACGCTGGTGGTTGCGCCCTTCGTGGCGCCCATGGTGGTGGAGATCGCGAGCGGAGCGGAGTACTACCAGAAAGGCGCCACCGACCGCGGCATCGACCCCACCTATCTGCTCACGCCGCACTACGGGCATCCGCTGTGGGGCGGGCTGGCGATGGAGAGCTACCGCGAACGCGCCTATGGAGCGGCCGGTTTCGTCTGCTATCTCGGCTTCGTGCCGCTGGCGCTGGCGGCTTGGGCGCTGATCCGGCGGCAGCCCAAGGCCTGGTTCTGGGCGGGATTCACGACCTTGACCCTGGTTCTGGCGCTGGGCTCGCCGATGTGGTGGGACGCCGAGCTGGTGGAGGGCCTGTGGCTGCCGTTCGAGCTGATTCGCAGCGCGCCCGGCCTATCGGTGCTGCGCGTGGCGAACCGCTTCCTGATTCTCACCAGCCTGGGTCTGGGGACGATCGCAGCGTTGGGCTGGAAGGCGCTGCCGAAACGCAGCGACGGCGTTTTTCTGGCGGTCGCGGGCCTGATCGTCCTCGAATACGCCTGGCTGCCCTACCCGCTGCAGAAGGTCGAAATTCCGCCGGCTTACCAGCAGATGGTCAACGGCCCGCTGCTGCGCATCGGCGCGGTGCTCGACATCCCCTTCTACCAACGCAGCCGCACCGCCATCAGCATGGTGGCGCAGACGCTGCACGGCCGTCCGATCGCAGCGGGATATCTGAGCACGATCTCGCCGTACACCGAGGCCGCCGTGACCGAAGAACCGGCGCTGGCGGACCTGATGGACGTGCCGAAGCTCGAGCGGCCGATCGATTTCCGGCGGCTGGTGCAGTTGGGGATCGATACGGTGGCGCTGCACAAGAAGCGCGCCGACAGCTACGCCCGGCAGGCCGCGGCGACGATTCCGCCCGACGACATGCATGCGCTCAAAGCGGCCGAGCAACTGGGCGGCATCCCCGACGAAAAGATGGCCGAGATCCGTCGCCAGCTCGAGCAGTATTGCGGCCCGCCGGAGTTCGAGGACGAGGAAGTGGCGATCTTCTATCTGCCGGCGGCGGGCGGTTGAAAACCTGACCGGATGCGGCGCGGAAGGAAGTCAATTGGAGCAACCCAAACATCTTCTACACGCGTTGTTCCAGGCCGGCGCCGTTCAGCCCGCCGATTTGCCATCCACTGCAAATTCCTGCCATTCGATTGACCGTCATAGCGATTGCATCCGACCGAGCCTATGCTGACCAATGAAAGTTTAAGCGGGCCGCGGGCCCCTCTTACGGCCTGTGTCGCTTTGGAGCGTCGGCCGGTCAAGAGCAGACAAGAACGAATTCAAGACGGAACCATTTAGGAGACGCGAGCCAACATGCATCGTCCGATCAAATATGTCGAAAAGGGCCTCACCAGCTTCGCCAACAGCGCGTGGAAGGTAGGCCGCTGGCTGGATTCCCGCAACGAGCCGAATGCGAGCTTCACGCCGGACTGGTCCGAAAAGCCCATGCTCAAGTCGTGGGAAAAATCCAAGCCGCCGCTGGGTTGGCCGCGCCAGACCGATTCGCTGTGTCCGAAGTGCGTGGTGGAAGCCCGCGAACGGATCCTGGCGGGCGAAGTCGACTACAACATCCTCAAGGAAAAGGGCGTCGGCGAAGTCAAGGCGACCATCCTCGAGCGCGACGGCCAGGTGTGGATGGTGAAAGAGTGCCCGCTGCACGGAAAAGTCGAGGACCTCATGGCCATCGACTCGAAGTTCCTCGAGCACATCGAAGCGCAGTTCCCCGGCCGCGACATCCAGGCCCACAACGACGAGACGCTGCACAACCACGGTTCCTCGACGATCAAGTACGGCCGCGGCGCGGTGCTGACGGTCGATCTGACCAACCGCTGCAACATGATGTGCGACCCGTGCTTCATGGACGCCAACCAGGTCGGCTTCGTGCACGAACTCGAGTGGGACGAGATCAAGACGATTCTCGACAACGCGATCACGATCAAGCCGCGTCGTCAGATGTCGGTGCAGTTCTCCGGCGGCGAGCCGACGATGTCGCCCTACTTCCTCAAGGCCGTGAAGTACTGCCGCGAGATCGGCTACAACTCGGTGCAGGCGGCGACCAACGGCATCGAGTTCGCCAAGTCCCGTGACTTCGCCGAAGCGGCCGCGGACGCGGGCATGCGCTACGCCTACCTGCAGTTCGACGGCATCGGCAACGCGCGCAACTCGCACCGCAAGATCGGCAACCTCTTCGACGTGAAGATGAAGGCGATCAACAACATGCACGACGCCGGCATCGAGATTGTTCTGGTGACGACGATCGTCAACCAGATCAACAACGAGGAAGTCGGCCCGATCATCGAGTTTGCCCGCGAGAACCCCGGCAAGATCGCTTTTGTGAGCTTCCAGCCGGTTTCTTTCACCGGCCGCGACGAAGAGATCACCGACGACCGTCGCCTCAAGCAGCGCTACACGCTGTCGCACCTGGCGCACGACGTGAAGAACCAGCTGGGCATCGGCGAGCCGACGCGCGACTGGTTCCCGATCTCGGTGATGGGCTCGTTCGTGGACGCCGCCGATCTGGCGCACGGTCCGGATTCGCAGTGGGGACAGGTGAGCTGCGGCTGCCACCCGAACTGCGGCGTCGGCACCGCGTTCATGATCAACAAGCAGACCAAGTCGATGGCGCCGGTTCCGGAATTCATCAACGTTCCGCAGCTGACCCAGGACATCCGCTCGGTCAACGACTCCTCGCGCAGCCGCTGGAAGACCAACCTGCAGCTCGCCCTGGCGCTGTTGAAGAACTACAACCCGTATAAGGCTCCGACCGATTTCTCGGTGATGGACCTGCTCAAGAAGTTCGACAAGTCGTTCGCGCTGTCGGGCAAGAACTACGGCAAGGGCATCGCCCGCCGCAAGGATCCGTGGAACTTCCTGTTCGTGGCGGGCATGTGGTTCCAGGACCTGTTCAACTACGACTTCCGCCGGACGGAGATGTGCGTCATCCCCTACGGCACGCAGGAAGGCGAGATCTCGTTCTGCGCCTACAACACCGGCATCGGCTGGCGGAACATCATCGAGAAGATGCACATGACCGCCACGCTGTCGAACTGGTACGAAGAGCACGGCCGGCACCGCATCTACGCCGGCGGCCGTGACGTGGACGACGTCCAGGATCTGAGCCACAACCTCAACCTCGACCCGGCCATGGTGGCGCGCAGCGAGCAGGACTTCGAGGGCCCCAAGAACGCCCGCGAAGAGAAGATCGCCGAGCGCAACCGCAAGCTGGCCGAAGCCAAGGCGAAGGGCGAAGTCCCGGTAGCCAACGGCGGCAAGTCGAAGAAGAAGATCCTCACCAAGGAAGAGGAAGCGAAGCTGATGAAGATGTACCGCGAGCAGGTTCTGAAAGAGCCGCCGGCTCCGAAGCTGGTGCAGATCGCCGGCCCGATGGGCGGAATTGCTCCGGCTCCGGCGAAGAAAGAAGAGACCGGCGTCGCCGGCGACTAAGAGCCTCAGAGTAAGGTTCGGTGGAGAAGAAAGCCCCGGCGCGAAAGCGCCGGGGCTTTTGAAATTTTGGATAGCGGACGAACCCGACGGTCGTTTCCTTCCGTGCCGCAATCTTTAGATTGCGGGCGTACAGGAGCCCTGCACCGTAAACTGCGCGGCACGGAAAGACCGGACCAGGGTTCGGTAACAGACAGGCAACGCCTTGGATGCGCCGCCGTTCCGGGCTGGTGATATGCTGAGTCCGATGCCGAGCGTCGCTGCACTTTCGATCGACGACTACCTGGCTGAGTACTCGGACGGGCATCCTCCGGAGTACGTCGACGGCCGGCTAGTCGAGCGACCGATGACGCAGTTTCCCCACAGCACGGCCCAGATGAACCTCAGTGGGATCTTCTACAACCTGAAGAAGCTCCACCCGATCTTCCCGGCCACGGAAATCCATCTACGGATGCCCCATAACCGGGTTCGCATCCCCGACTTCGCTGTCTTCTACCCCGACAAGCCGCTTGACGACATCCCGACAATCGCGCCGTACTTGGTCGCGGAGATCGTCTCACCCCATGACAGCCACAGTGAATTGATGGCGAAGCTTGAAGAGTACCGGGGCTGGGGGATTCGTCACATTTGGGTCATCGACCCCGCCGTTCGTTCGCTGGCCACTTACGCGGATGCGGGTTTGCGTCGATGCGAACGGCTCACGGTCCCTGAATTCGAACTCAGCATCACCCCGCAGGACCTATTTGACTGACGCGGCGCGGGTGAAACGGTGAAACTGTACCGCCCCCATACGTCCAGCTCGGGCGCGGCCCTGTTGCGCCAGAAACCCGCTACTTACGCGCCTTGTCCAGGGCCTTCTTCTCTTTCTCGTCGATGAAGCGGACGATCGCGACGCCGTCCCAGGGCTTGCCGCTCGCGGCGGGGGGAGAGCAGGTAGGCGTCGACGGCGTTTTCGTCGCCGGCGCAGCCCTCCACCAGACGAGTTGTGCGAACACGTTGTCGATCGCCTGCTTGCCCGCGTCGACAGCAGCCTCGCATCGCCCCGTCCGCTCAACGGTCTGCAAAGTCAGAGCCGCCGCATAAGCCGCCGGACGTATTGTCCGATGAGGCAATTAGCCGCTACTCTGTTAGAGAAGCGCCCACCCCACACTGTGAGGATCGCTTTGCAAGCAACAACCACTGCCACACTCCTTTCGGCATTTCTACTCGTCGGCTCTGCATTCCCAGCCTCCAGGGCCGCCCCTGAGATGGGCAAGCCCGCCAAGGTTCAATGGGACGCTCCGCGCCTGACCGAGGCTGATCTCGAATTCGGCTCCGCCATCGTCCGTTTCCAAACTGACCAGGATGTGCCGGAAGTCGCCATTTGGCCCACTCCTTCGCTCACTCGCTATCTCGATGTCCAGCCGGCCGGTTACGTGGACGTCCAGGCGGGCGTCTGGTATGACGTCACGGTCGCCGTGATCGGCGGCGGCCCGCTCGAGGCCACCGTCGGCGGCACAATCCAGATCCGCGGGGACAAGGGCGTACTGGCCCAACCGCTCAACGTCAGCATCCAAGTCGAATCCGCGGACGACGACGGCGAACCGGAACCCGGCGAAGACCCGTCTCCCGGTCCTGGTCCTGGTCCTCGTCCTGAACCGGGCGACGAACCTGAGGACGGCGACGACAACGGCTTGAACACCATTGTGTGGACGCCGGAAGTTCTCGACGCCGAGAGCTTCGCCGACGGCGAGATCGTCACGGTCGATTTCAGCGCCTCGCGCGACCTGGGCAAAGTCTGCGTCTGGCTGACGCCTTCGACGGCCGACTCTTTCCTCGTCACGCCGACCATGTTCGACCCGGTGATGGCCGAGGACGATACCGGCGCGCCACTGGTCTACTCCTTCGACATCGAGCTCCGCCAGCCGGTGGCGAATCTGTCGTCGAACCTGGGCGGCACGCTGCACTTGCGCGACTGCTCGAGCGGCAAGATGAGACGGACCTATGACACGCCGCTGCCGATCAACATCGTCATCGACGAAGACGAGGCCGACGCCGAGGCGGCTCCCGCGGCCGTCGTCAGCGGCGCCGGCTTCAACGAAGGCCCGATCGCGCCGAATCAGATCGTCTCGATCTTCGGCGAAGGCATCGGCCCCCGGAACCTGGCGGCTTTCTCTGTCGTCGACGGCCTGGTCGGAACCGATCTCGGCGACACGATCGTGCTGTTCGACGGCGTTCAGGCGCCGCTGCTGGCGACGCACTTCGGACAAGTCAACGCCATCGTCCCCAGCGCCGCCGCCGGCAAGAGCGCCGTGGAGATGCTCGTCATACACCGGGGCAAAGTCTCGCAGCCGTTCTTGCTGGCCGTCAAGCCCGCGGCTCCGGCGGTGTTCACGCTCGATGAGTTCGGCCAGGGAGCCGTCTTGAACTCCAATGGTTCCGTCAATGCCAACGGAAATCCGGCGCGGCGGGGCGCGATCGTCACTGTCTTCGGAACCGGCGCCGGGCTGCTGCCGGATGCCGCGCTCGAAGACGGCGCGGTGGTCAGCGAGCCGATCGAGTTCAGCGGCGACATCCAAGTGAGGATCGACGGCCAGCCGGCGACGATTCTGTGGGCGGGCGCCCCGGCCGGAGCCGTCAACGGCGTGTTGCAGATCAACCTGATGTTGCCGCCTTCGGCGCGGCCGGGGATCTGGCCTTTCGTCGTGACGATCGACGGTTACCAAGGAGGCGAGAAAGCCACGATCGCCATTCAGTAGTCCCTGAACAGCCCCGGGTCTGCCGCCCGGGGCTGTCGCCTGCCATCGGAACGCCTTTAGGTCCAGTATGATTACTACTGGCGCGCAAGGGGCCGTGGGCGAGGGCGGGTTCGAGACGCCGCCTGGCTTTTTGGAACCTGGCTTGCAGGTCATTCAGGATGGAAGTTCCGCCATGGCACACACTCGACCCTGCTGATCTGTGCGAACGTTTGACCGCCGGCGAGCGAGGCCTGTCGTCGGACGAGGCGGCTGTTCGCCTGGAGCAGCATGGTCCCAACAAGCTTCCTGAGCAGGAACCCCCAACGCTGTGGCAAATCGCCCTGCGGCAGTTCTACAACCCCCTGATCTACATCCTGGTTGTCGCGGCCGTCGTCTCCATCTTTATCGGCGACTTGAAGGACGCCGGTTTCATCGGCGTCGTGCTCCTGCTCAACGCCGTCATCGGCGGTTATCAGGAGTGGAAGGCCGAGCAAAGCACCCATGCGCTGCGCAAGATGCTGCAGATCCGCGCAGCGGTGCAGCGCGACGGCGAAGTGCAAGACATTCCGGCCGAGCAGGTCGTGCCGGGTGATGTCGTCTGGCTCGAATCCGGGAATCGGGTCCCCGCCGACTTGCGCCTGTTGACCGCGCATGGGTTCGAGGTCGATGAGTCCTTGTTGACCGGTGAATCCCTCCCGGTGACGAAGGATCCCGAGTGGCAAGGGCCGGAGGACGCCCCATTGGGCGATCGGGCGAACATGGGGTTCGCCGGCTCGATCGTGACGCGCGGGCGCGCCAAGGGAATCGTCGTGTCTACGGGAACGGCGACCAACGTCGGGCAGCTTGCGCTCGATGTGTTGAGCACGACCGGCGGCAGCCCGCCGCTGCTGCAGCGCATGGAAAGGTTCACCAACGTTGTGGCGGTCGCCACGTTGGTGGCATCGGTGGGTATCGCGGTCGTGGCCGTGGGATTGGGCCGTTACCCGGTCAGCGAAGTCCTGTTGTTTGTCATCGCGTTGGCTGTCTCGGCCATACCCGAAGGCCTGCCCGTCGCGATGACGGTCGCTCTGGCGATCGCCACGACCAAGATGGCGCGCCGGGGAGTCATCGTCCGCAGGCTGACGGCGGTGGAAGGTCTCGGCAGTTGCACGCTCATCGCCACCGATAAGACCGGCACCCTCACGGTCAATGAGCTCACCGTTCGCGAGGTGCGTTTGCCTGACGGCGAGGCCTTTTCGGTCACCGGCGAGGGATTCCGCCCGGAGGGTCAGGTGCTGCGAGGCGAAGAGCCGATGCAGCCGAGCGGTCGCCCGGAGTTGGACGAGCTGGCTCGCGCGGGCGTGCTTTGCAACGAGGCCGACCTGCATCACCGCAACCATGACTGGGAATGGCGCGGCGACGCCGTCGATGTCGCCTTGCTCTCCTTCGCGCACAAGCTGGGCTGGAAGCGCGCATCCGTGCTGGACGCGCATCCGCAGGTGAACGAGATCCCGTTCGAATCGGAGCATCAGTATGCCGCAACGTTCAACCGGGTGGATGGAGGGGTTCGAGCCTTCGTCAAAGGCGCTCCGGAACGGGTTCTCGGCATGTGCAGGGATGATGAAGACGCGTGTTCCGCGCTTGAATCGATAGCGCTGGAGATGGCCGGGCGAGGCCTGCGGGTTTTGGCTCTTGCGGAGGGAGATGTTGATTCCGAAGCGGACAGCGCTCACGCCCCGTCGGAGCCGTCGAAACTCCGCTTCCTCGGATTCGTCGGCATGATCGACCCGCTGCGCACCGGCGTCCGCGATGCGGTCGACTCGTGTCACGCCGCAGGGATCGAGGTGTCGATGGTGACGGGCGACCATGGCGTTACGGCGCTGGCCATCGCCAGGGAGTTGGGGTTGGCCCAAGACGAGAGCCAGGTCATCACCGGTCCCGAGTTGGCGAGCAAGACTCCCGAAGAAGTCGCGGCCTTGGTGGCGAGGGTGCGGGTCTTCGCGCGGATTGCGCCCAGGCAGAAGCTCGAGATCGTCGAGGCCGCTCGAAAGGCGGGACACTTCGTCGCGGTCACCGGCGACGGCGTGAATGACGCACCGGCGTTGCGCGCGGCGGACATCGGCGTCGCGATGGGCAAATCCGGCACGGATGTAGCGCGCGAGGCCTCCGAGCTGGTGATCAGCGACGACAACTTCGCCACCATCGTGGCCGGCGTGGAAGAAGGGCGCATCGCCTACGACAACATCCGCAAGGTGATCTATCTGCTGCTTTCCACCGGCGCCGCGGAACTCCTGATGGTGTTGTTGACCGTCATGTTCGGCCTGCACCTGCCGCTGTTGCCGGTCCAGCTCCTCTGGCTAAACCTTGTGACGAACGGCATTCAGGGGGTCGCCCTCGCCTTCGAGCCCGGCGAGGGCGATGCTCTCCAACGGCGTCCCAGAGATCCTGACGAGGGAGTCTTCAATCGCCTCATGATCGAGCGGATGATCATTGCAGTCGGCGTGATCGGAGGCGTTGGCTTCGGAGCCTTTAATTGGTTGATCCAACACGGGTGGAGTGAGACGGAGGCCCGCAACGTCCTGTTGCTGTTGATGGTCCTGTTCGAGAACTTCCACATTGGAAACTGCCGTTCGGAAACGAAGTCGGCGTTTGCACTCTCACCCTTCCGCAGTCCGATACTGCTGCTCGGCGCGATAGCGGCGTTGGCGATCCATGTCACCGCAATGTACGTTCCGCTGATGCAGGAGATCCTCGGCACGCAGCCGACGTCGCTGACGACCTGGGCGGCGGTCGCAGCGCTGGCCGTCAGCGTGGTTCCCGCGGTCGAGTTGCACAAGTGGTTTTGGAACCGGCGGCATCGAGCGGCTCATTCTTCCGGCGCAAGTCCAGACCAGCCGGCTGAAACGCAGGAGCGACGAGGAGCCGACAACCGCCCATGACGCCGTCATTGTTCAACGCCGCTCTTTGGGTCGCGGTCTACCTGCTTCTGGTCCTGGCGCCGGTGCTGGTGATGCTGATCGGCCCGGTCTCCGGCGCGGGCTTCTGGTGGGACTTCGCCATGGCCATCGGCTTTTCCGCCATGGCGATGATGGGCGTACAGTTTGCGCTGACCGCACGATTTCGCCGGGCCACGGCGCCGTTCGGGATTGACATCATCTACTACTTCCACCGCTTCGCGGCGGTGCTGGCCTTGCTGATGGTCTTCGGCCACGCGTTGATCATCCTGGTGGACGCTCCCGCCGCGCTGCTGCCGCGCAATCCGCTACACGCCCCCTGGCACATGACAGCCGGACGCCTCGCGCTGCTCTGCTTCACAGCCGTCGTCGCGACCTCGCTTTGGCGCAAGCAACTGCGCATCGAGTATGACCGCTGGCGCTTCGGGCACACGCTGCTGGCTACGGGCGGCTTCTTGCTGGCGCTCTGGCACATCGACGGAGCCGGCTACTCCATGGAAGCTCCGGCCAAACGCATGCTGTGGACCGCATACACCGCCTTCTGGGTGCTGCTGGTCGCCCACATCCGTCTGGTCCGCCCCTGGTTGCTGTCGCGCGCGCCTTACCAGGTTGTCGAAGTCCGGCAGGAGACGCGGGACGTCTGGACGCTGGCGGTTGAGCCGCGCCGCGGCGCAAGCATTCGTTTCCGGCCGGGACAGTTTGTCTGGCTAACGGCTCGCGCCTCGCCCTTCCAGCTCAAAGAGCATCCGTTCTCGATTTCTTCGAGCCCATCCCAATTGCCGCGAATCGAGTTGACGATCAAGGAGCTGGGCGACTTCAGCAGCACGATCCGGGACTTTCGGCCGGACGAGACGGTCTACGTCGACGGCCCCTACGGCGTGTTCACGCACGAGCGCTACCCGGCTGCTCCGGGTATTGTCTTCATCGCCGGCGGCATTGGGATCGCTCCCATCATGAGCATGTTGCGGACGCTGGCCGTCGAGGGCGACGAGCGTCCCTTGACGCTCATCTACGGCAACTGGACAGGGGACCGTGTGGTCTTTCGCGATGAGATCGACGAGCTCCGGTCCCGGCTGAACCTGAACGTCATGCATGTGCTCCAGGAGCCGCCCCCGGGTTGGACCGGAGAGACGGGCCTGATTTCACAGGAGATCCTGGAGCGAGGTCTGCCCCCGGCGAGGGACGGCTTCGAATACTTCATCTGCGGCCCCAATCCGATGCTCCGTTCGGTGGAACAAAGCCTGTCGAGACTGGACGTCCCGTTTCGAAAGGTGCATTCCGAGATCTTCGATATGGTCTAGCGAGGAGAAATCATCCCATGCGAGAAAGATGGTCGAAAATCCTGACCGTTGTGACGGGAGCGCTTATCTTGCTGCTGGCCTACACTGTTGCGGACCTGCGCAATCCGTCCGAGCGGGCGGCCGCCAGCCCGTCTCCTCCGCCGCAAGCCGCCGCTGCGCCGGCCCCCGCCGCGGATGCATCCCAGGCCTCAGCCGGGAAGAAGATCTACGACCGCGAAGGCTGCGCTCGCTGCCACTCGATTGCCGGTGAGGGAAGCCCGCGCAGCCCGCTGGATGGAGTCGGAGAGCGGCTCTCGGCCGAAGAGATCCGCAAATGGATCATCGCGGCGCCGGAGTTGGAGGACGAGTTCTCCGGCCGGGTGTTCCGCACCAAGCAGGCCTATGGGAAGCTGCCGGAAGCCGAGCTGGCTGCTCTGACGGCCTACCTTCAGAACCCCGACGCGGCCTCGCCCCAGTAAGCCGGCGTTGGTCTGCTAGTTGCGACCCAACAGCGCCTCCGCGGCTTCCTTGGCGGCGTAGGCGAAGGGCCGCAGCACGATGTCGCTGCCGGCGTGCTCAAGCCGCGAAACGTTCCGCTCATGGTAAGCGGTCGTCGCAATCTTGCCGGAATATCCGTGAGCCCGCAGCGCCTTCAAGAGCGTGATCTGGGCATCGGCCTGGGGCGTCGCGCAGACGACCCATCGGGACTTGTGGAGCGGCAGCGTAGTCGAGAACTCCGGGTCTTCCGCGTCGCCGTAAACCATTCGGATTCCCTTGTCATTCGTCCGCGCGACGACATCCGGGTCGAAATCCGCACCCAATACGAATTGACCGTGGGCAGCCAACTGTCGAGCGATCCCCGACCCAAACCGGCCCATCCCCAACACGATGGCGTCGTATCCTCCCGCTCGCTCCAGCCCGGCGTCGAGGTCGCTTTCTCGCGAGGGATCCCGTCGCTCGAAAACGCTCAAGTGGGGTATCCACTTGACTCAGGTAGCCCCAACATCTTGTGGTCGGCGTTAGTCCGGTTCGGCGTCCCAATCGGCCACGATCGAGCGGTACGGCGTGGGCTCGGCCGCGACGGCCTGCTGGACAAGGCGGTAGAACAGCTTCCCGCGGCTGCGTGAGCTGCGGCGGTTGAAGCGGAATACGAATTCGTCGAGGTAGTAATCCAGATGCTCGTGGCTGATCGCCCCCTGATGCGTGCCCAGCAT
>JGI12316J15310_10000083_pt15 | contig 40952 bp, 33 predicted proteins | sample MarCyaLeptolynsp_FD_15310 | JGI IMG/M metagenome (IMG submission 15310)
CCGCGGCGCTGCAGGCCACCGATGACGACGCCCACGTTGCCTCGATGAACCGGGCGATCGACGTCATCGTCCCGCAGATCGCCGACCCGGCGCTGGCCGACCAGCTCAAGGGCGCCATCGCGGGCTTCGGTCAGCAGCAGCAGGGCTACGACTCCGCGCTGTCGCACTCGACCTGGCTTGCAGCACGACTCATCGACCAGCTGCTCGTTGCCGACGAAGGCGCCGGCGGCGAGTCGCTCATCGGCGACATCAACGTGCTCGGCTACTCGATGGGCGCGCACTCGGCCGCGGACCTGCTGGTCCAGGACTTCACCGAGGACGGCAGCGGCGGCTACAAGTGGAGCCGTCGCGCGTGCAAGGACGGCAGCGACCAGTGCACCGTCGCCGAGCTCGACAAGCTCAACTGGTCACTCGCGATGGGCCTCTCGGGCTGGTCGCACGCGCTGCGCACGGAGAACGGCCTCGACACGAGCTCGCCCAAGCCGCTCGCGGAGCGCGAGCAGTACGAAAACGGCGGCCTGTTCCGCGTCGAGCATCCCGCCTACGAGCGCAAGCTCGCCGTGCTCAACCGTCGCTTCGACCCCACCAGCAACTCGGACGACACGTTCCAGCGCGGCTTTCTCGACATCTTCTACGGCGACTACAACCACTACTCGCACGACTACGACCTGCCGCTCTTCGTGGAGGTCGACTTCATCCGAGTGCTCGACGCGTTCCTCGAGACGCGCGACAGCCGGCCGGTTCGCGAGCTCGGCATCTTCACCGACCATGCCGGCAAGGTGGACTTCGACGAGTGCGAGCTCGGTGCGGACTGCAACGCCTGGACCGACTACGTGGCGCACCTCGAGAATCGCTCGCACGCGGTCCTGGACGTTCCCAAGGTTGGCGTTGCGACCACCGACGGCGTCGTGCACCCGGACAACGTCAACAACGTCGCGGCCAAGATGGCCGAAGGCGCCAGCCCGATCGCGCTTCGCACCTTCGACCAGCAGGACCTTCGCGGCGGCGTAGAGCTCTACCTCCGCCCGCAGTACGACGTATCGGGCTCGGGCCTGCACGGCGTGTTCAGCTACGGCAGCTGCGAGGGCTCGGATGAGGATCTGATGCCCCAGGCGTTCGTCGAGGACGGCGAGCTGGTCATGCAGATGACCTACCAAGGCGACCGCTTCGAGGTGCGCACCGACGCCGCGGCGGCCGGCCTGCGCGAGGGCGAGTGGACGCACCTCGCGTTCAACTGGGAGCTGCCCGTCGAGTCGCTCACCGTGCAGCACGACGATGCCCAAGAGCTCGGGGCACAGCTGCCCGGCATGATTGGCGACCTTCAGCAGCATCAGGTTGCCCTTGTCCTCGCCACGGGTCTCGCCAAGCCGCTTGCCACCACGTACAAGCGCCAGAAGGGCGAGGGCTCGATGACCATCTTCGCCAACGGTGAAGCCGTCGCCGCCGGTGCACTCGGCAACGCGGATTCGGCCCGTGACTGCCTGACCGCCGCCGAAGTCCTCACGACGGAGGACTACGACGTCAACGGCGAGGCCTTCCCGCCCTTCAATCCCTACGCCCGCTACGACCAGCAGACGGGCGACATGGTCGCGTTCTCGCCGACCGAGGTCCTCGGGACGAAGTGCAAGGCGTACCGCGTCCGCAACGAGCAGGCCTTCTTCGGCTGCGCGCAGTCCGATCGGGTCAACGCCGACGCGGACATGGACGACATCATGCTCGTGTGGGGCCCGGGCCGCACCGAGTTCGACAACATCAACCACGACACCGGCGCGCCGGCGCTGTGGCCCATCGGCGTCGAGTACGGCCCGGAGCGCTTCCAGGTCGGCAAGAGCGGCGGTGGTGACAACGGCGGCGACAACGGTGGCGACAACGGCGGCGCCTCAGGGCAGAAGCTGACCGTCGACGGAGCCCAGTCGATTCCGGACTCGGACGACACCGGCCTCGTGACGCGACTGACCGCCAAGGCGGGCGAGCCGATCAAGAACGTCTCCATCTCGCTGAAGATCACGCACACGTGGCGCAGCGACCTCGCGGTGGTGCTCGAGCACGACGGCGAGCTCGCGGTCCTCTTCGACCGCTCCGGCGGAGACCAGGATGACCTGGTGCTCGAAGGCTCGGTGGACGTGTTCAACGGCATGGACCCCGAGGGCGAGTGGCTGCTCCACGTGATGGACCTGGCGCCCGCGGACACCGGCACCCTGGACAGCTTCGAGCTGACCATCGAGTAGGCCCCACGGGCTTTTGCGACGGAGCCGGCGCGGGTCATCGACCTCCGCCGGCTTCGCTGCGTTTGGACCCCTCCCCCGCGGCCCGATCAATCGGGGTAGGCTGCACTCGTGCGTGGCTTTCCCCTATTTGCGTCCTTGGGTCTCGGGCTGTTGCTCGCGTGCCCGGCCGATGAACCCGATCCCGCCGAGGATGGCAGCACGGGCGAGGCGTCCTCATCGGACACGACAGGCGATGTGAATGGCACCGGTGCCGTCACCGACGAAGGCTCGGACTCGGTCGGCACCGGCAGCGACGATGGCGTCGATGGGACCGACTCCACCGGCGAAACCGGCGAGGCGGGAAGCAGCGGCACGACGGCTGCGGGCGGACCCCCACAGGTCGTCGTCGAGACGACGCTCGGTACGATCGTGATCGAGCTCTACGAGGAGCAGTCTCCGATCACGGTGGAGAACTTCGTGACTTACGTCGAGGGTGGGTTCTACGACGGCGTCGACGGCAATGGGGCGACGATCTTCCATCGGGTGATCCCTGGCTTCGTGATTCAGGGCGGAGGCCTCACCGAGGACCTCGAGGCAAAGGCCACGCTCCCGGCGATTGTCAACGAATCCGACAACGGCGTGCAGAATCTGCGCGGTACGCTCTCGATGGCACGGCTCCCCGAGCCGGACACCGCAACGTCGCAGTTCTTCGTCAACCTCGTCGACAACTCGAACCTCGACGCCACGATGGGCGCCGACGGCTACGCTGTCTTCGCCGAGGTGGTCGAAGGCATGGAGGTCGTCGACGCGATCGCAGCAGTGATGACCACCGACATGCTCCCTTACGAGGACGTGCCGAGTGAGCCCATCATCATGACCTCGGTGACCCTGCAGTAGGCATCCGACCTACCTGACCTCATCCCGCGGATTGCCGGGGCGGATTGGCGACGCTAGCGTCGTGCCAATGCCCCCATTTCAATCCATCACTGTTGCGATGGCCGCACTTCTGGCGTTCGGCACCCCGAGACTATCGTTCGCCGAAGGCCCGGACGACGAGTCGCACGAATCGCTCGAGGACATGCTCAGCGAGCCCACCAGCGCCGACGACGACGCTGCGATTCAGGCCGAGATCTTCGAAGGCTCGGAAGCGGCGGAGGAAGCCAAGCGCAAAGAGGTTCTACTCCACGTCGACCTCACGCGAGACGATCCGAAACGAGGCGTGGTCAAGCTCGGCAAGTTCATCGGGGAGACCGCGGCAGTCAGCCTCACGGCCGTCGTCGTGACCACACACTACGAAGAGCTGTGCACCTTGCCTTGTGATGTCGTCGTCGACAATAGCGAGCGTCCAATGTTCTTCTTCGCCAGAGACGGGCAGTTTGCAACCAACGCATTCCGCCTCCCGGTCCAACACGAAGAGCTGACGCTGAAGGTAAAGCCTTCGCGTTCGGGGATGTTGTTTGCTGGCGCCGTGACCCTCGTTTTTCTCGTTGGAATCCCGCTGCTGGTCGTGGGGTACCCCAAGGTCTCGTTCGCTCCCGGCCCGCCCACTCCCGGACAGAAGTTCAAGAAGCTCAGGCGCGCGCGGCGGTGACGTCGCGCCGGCGCGTGGGCGCCGCTGAGGGCGAGAATACGGCTCAGGGCCGGGACGTCGTCTCTGGGGGATGGAGGTCCAATTCGTTCGTGAGCACGGTCGGCGTTCTCGATGGGGTCGCCTGGGCCTCTTTGCGGTCGCTTTTGCGACAGCGGGGTGTCGACTCGCCCTGCCCACGGCCAATCCCGAGGACACGTCCGACGAGCCGCCGAGGATCACGGCGCAGCGCGGCGTCGCGGAGTACCAGGAGCTGGTGGGCCGCGACCTGGCCCACGCCAAGCTCGACAAGGACTGCCGCGATGGATCGGAGCAAAGCTGCAACTATCTCGCGCAGCTGCTGATGTCGGCCGATGCTCCAACCGAGGCCGACCTCGAGCAGGCCGCCGCCCTCCTGCGTGCGGCGTGCGACGACGGCCTCGCCGAAGGCTGCGCCCGACTCGGGGAGATGTACATGCGTGGCGTCGGCGTGGAGCTGGACGGGGCCAAAGGCCTCGCGCTGCTGCAGACCGCGTGCGAAACGGGCGAGCCTGCCGGCTGCGTTGGAGTCGGAATCATCTATCTGATGGGCATGGGCGTCGAAGCGGACGTGCCGAAGGGGCTCGAAATCCTCGGCCAGCAGTGCGACGGCGAACGACCGGACGCGTGCAGCTACGTCGCGGACGCTCACATCACCGGAATGACCGGCAACGTCGACGAAGCGGCGGCCCTACCCCTATACGAACGCTCCTGCGAAGGCGGCGAAGCCTCGGCCTGCTACAACGCAGGCTTGCTTCACTACGAGGGTGGCGACGCCTTCAGGTCGGACCCCAAGCGTGCCGGTGTGCACTTCACGAAGGCATGCACCGGCGGTGACTTGGACGGGTGCGCGAGCGTAGTCATGCTGTCCGCCGAGGGGCACGTCGATCACTCCGACAGCTCCGCCGCGCGAGCCGCCCTCGAGGCGAGCTGCAAGAGCGAGGGCGCCAGCGCCTGCTACCACCTCGCGCAGTTCTACGCCCACGGCCTCGGCGTCACTGCGGACGAAGAGCGCGCCCGGCAGTTTCTCGAGCAGGGCTGCGAATCGGGCTCGGCCGAAGCGTGCTTCGCCCTGGGCGCTCAGTAGACCGAGCCTGTCGCTCACTTGGGCGACAGGCTGATGGCGATGTTCTTGTATCTGACCTCGCCACAGCCCGTCAGCGCAAGATCGTCGCCACCCGAGTTGGTGCGACACCATGCGGACTCGATGAGATTGTGCTGGTTGGGTCCCGGATAACGAGCCCCGTTGTTCTGCTCGTTGGCGGCCGGACGACCGTCGAGTCCGCCGAGCTTCGGCGTCACGTACGTCACCTTGCAGCCCGGCGCATCCAGTGCCGCATCGAACAGCTCGATCGTCTCGGAGCCCGACAAGCGCGAGCCGTTGCCGCCCGACTCGATGATGTCGAGGCTGGTTCGCAGCGTGACCTTGTCGCCGGCCTGTTCGACCTTGGCACGCAGATCGAAGCTGGGACGATTGCCGCCGAGCTCTCGGTCTGCCGCGCTGATGTCCGAGACTCCGATCGCGCTGGGCAGGTAGTACGCGAGGTGCTGTTTGCAGTCCTTCTTGGCGGGACGAAGCTTGATCTCGACTTGATTGAGGTCGACGTCCCAGCAGCCGCGCTCTCGGTCCTGGTGACGACGCCGGCCGTGATCGGTCTGGCAGCGCGCACGGGTGAGCAGACCCGTGCTCGTCACCGTGAACTCCGCCGCTCCCTTCGGTTCGGAAATCAGCGACCCGGATGCGGGCGTGACCTTGTCGATCTCACAGCCGTCGGGAATCGACGGTGCCACGATGTCCCGGAATACTCCGCGGTAGCGAGTGTCGCCGTCGACCTGACCATGACGTTCCTGGATTGCGACCTCCCCGTCCACGTGCAGCCGTCGCTTGGTCCAGCGCAGACTGGCTTTGACCAGCAGCACCGCCGCCCGCCCCGTCGCGCGATCGCCTCGGGCAAGCATCGTCGGAACGTCGAGGTTGGTCGCCAACGGCACGGTCAGCGTCTGCGTGCACGTCGGCTTGTGCTGGGGCAGCTTGGAGACGCCCTTGGGCTTGGGCATCGCCGTCGGCTTGGGCATCGCCGTCGGCTTGGGAAAGTTCGGGAGCGGGGCGAACAGGGCAACAGCAAGGAGGGCGCGGAGCATGGCCCACGTTTGGTGCCCGGACGCGGCCCAGCGTTCCCGGCGGGCTCATTCGCCCATGAGCAACACGACGTTGTCGGGCTCGATCAGCCGATGCTCGAAGGAACCACGACCACCGTCGAGCTCGATGTGGTGCAGGTGCTCCCGCCAGCTCGCGTCGCCCATGTCGAGCCGCGCACCGCCGTTGTCGTAAGGCGTGAAAGACAGCGAGCCGCACGTCGACGAGAACTCCTGCATCGCCTTTTTCTCATCGGCCGCCGTCTTCGCCGCCGCGAGTCCGTCGCCCCTGCACACCGCTTGGCTCCTGCATCCACCGCCGGCCAACAGCGCAAGAGCAAGGACGACAAACGCGGAAGCGATCGGTACCTGCACCACGGAACTGTGGCACGGCCGTCCGCAAGCACCATGGGAACAACCGCGCGTGAGCCAACCGCTGGCTACAACAGTCGCCAGACGGCCGGAGTTGTTTCCGGTGGGTGGCCAGCGGGCCGCTCGAGCACCGCCCGGAAAGAACTGGCGATCGATGTGCGCGCAACGGTGAGCACGCAACTTGCTTGCCCGCGGACGCAATGCGTTCTCGCGTCTGGAGCCTGGGCCTCATCCTCGCCGCCGCCACCTTTGGGGCATGTGCGACCGAGTCGACCCCCACCACCGAAGACTCCTCGACCGCCGACCGCGGTCCGTTGGGCAAAGCGGACCTCGTCGGCAGCTGCCAGAACCCCGCAACGGACTTCTGCGGCGGCAAGGGCACCGGAAACTGCTGGTGCGACGATCTCTGCGTGGAGTACGGCGACTGCTGCTCGGACGTCGACGAGGTCTGCGGCATCGAGCCGCCTGCGCCCGAGGGCCAGCCCTGTGGCGGCTTCCTCGGCAACACGTGCAACGACAACGAGTACTGCGCCTACGTGCCCGGCGAACACTGCGGCGCCGCCGACGCGTCGTCGACCTGCGAGCCTCGCCCCGAGGCCTGCATCGAGCTGTTCGCCCCGGTGTGCGGCTGCGACGGCAACACCTACGACAACTCGTGCTTCGCGGCGATGGCCGGCACCGGGGTGGTCGCGGACGGCGAGTGCGTGCCGCCCCCGCCCGGCAGCTTCTGCGGCGGGTTCGCGGGCATCCAGTGCCCCGAGGGTCAGATCTGCGTCGACGATCCCAACGACGAATGCGATCCGGAGAACGGCGGAGCCGACTGCGGTGGCATCTGCCAGCTCGAGCCCGAGGAGTGCGAGCCGGTGCAGTGCGAGATCTTCTGCCCGTTCGGCTTCGCCAGCGATCCCGTGACCGGCTGCGACATCTGCGAGTGTGAAGGTCAGCCCGTCGAGAGTGAGTGCGTCTCGGCCGGCGGCACGTGCTTCCTCGGCGTGCACGAGGGCTGCGACGAGGGCTTCGAGGAGGCACCGCTGGGCTGCGGCGTGGACGTTCAGACCACTTGCTGCGCCCCGGCCGAGCCCGAGCCCGAGCCGACCTGCGAGGACGCGTGCGGCGGGCCGGCGTCCGGCGGTGCCTGCTGGTGCGACGACCTGTGCGGCTTTTTCGGAGACTGCTGCGCCGACGCTGACGAGTGGTGCCAGTAGTCCACTCCTGAGCGCACGAAATCGACCGTGACACCGACGCCCGGGCGTTGGTGTCACGGGAGACAACCTCCCACGGAACTTCGACCCGGCCTGATCGCTGCGGTCGTCGCCCGCACTACCGCCAAGAACCGAGCTTCTCCCCGCTCGGTCTTGGCCTAATGCACAACTCGCTCTGCCTTTCCGTGCTGCTCGCCGGCAGCGTCGCCCTCGGCTCTGCGCCTGCTTCGGCGGCCGAGCCCGGCACAACCGTCAACGTCAACGTCAATCCGGTCGCAGCGCCGCCTCCACCCCCGCCCAAGCCCGCGCCCGCTCCGGTCTACGTCCCGCCTCCGTGCCCGACGCCCAAGCCGGCGCCCCCCAAACCGAAAAAGGTGGGTCGAGGCGAGATCGTGGCCGGGGCGACGATCTTCGGGACGATGTACGGGGTCAGCTCGCTCGCTGGCGTCATCGCGGCCGACTTCGGCGCGACGCAGTGGGGCGCACGCATGACGGTTCCGATCGTCGGCCCGTTCCTCGCGGCCCCAACGACCGAGTCCTACACCGCGGGCTGGTTCACCGCGATGCTCGGCATCGCACAGGCCGCCGGTGCGATCACCTTCGTCGCCGGGTTGGCCAAGCGTGGCCGTCACAAGCGACGGGTCCGCATGGCTGCGACCCACTCCGGCGTCGCCCTGCGGTTTTGACCTCTACTCGAACTCGATCTCGAACCGCACCGTGGTGCACGTGCGGACTTTCTTGCCGCCGACCAGCCGCGGCCGAAATCGCCAGCGCTTCACCGCGGCTCGGCAGAGGCGATCGATCTCGGGATCACCGGGGTACTTGCGAGTGGTGCGGACGTCTTCGGTCTTGCCGTCGGTCCGCACGCAGAAGAACGTCTTGTTGACCCCTCCCCCGCGCTTGAGCAGCCCGGTCGCGGTTTTGGCAAGCAGCTTGGCGTCGGGGTCGGGCGTGTAGATGGCCCGTGCCATCACTGCCTCGAGCGGCTCTGGGGCACGCGCCTTCTTGGCGACGCCCAGAGGCGCACCTTCGTAGCCGTCGAGGGTTCCGCCGACGACGCCCCCGACCACGCCACCGGGAACGCCACCAGGAACCCCGCCCGGCACGCCACCGGGGACGCCGACGGGCACCGCGTTCGCTGAGGCTTTGCCGATCGGAGTGTTGGAAACCGGAAGCTTGGCGCATCCGATGCACTCGGGCGGCGGCGGAGGCGGTGGACCGCGTGGGCGCTTCTTCTTCGGCTTGGGCGGCGACTCCTCGAGGTCGGGCGGAGGTTCCTCGGGTGGAGGCTCCGGCTTGGGCGCTTTCTTCGGTTCGGGCTTGGGCGGCCGCCCCTGCGACACCATGCGGACGCCGGACAACACCTTCGACACAGGTGGAGGACCGGGCGCCGGCGCAGAATAGGTCACCGCAAACACACCGATCGCTCCGACGTGCGCCAGCCCGCTCAGCCCGAGCATCGCGGTGAAGTTGCTCTTGTACGCGGCCATGGGGGCGACGGCTCAGTCCGCGGTCGTCACGATCATGTCGACCTTGTGAAAGCCCATCGCCTTGACGAGATCGAGCAGGTGCAAGACGCGTCCGTGCGTGGCCGCCTCGTCGCCGCGCAGCATGATGTGCGCGCCGGCATTGCGACTGTGGAGCGTCTGGAGCCGACGCTCGACCGTGGCGTCATCGGTGACCTCGTCGCCATCGATGACCACCTTGTCGTCGGCCAGCACGGTGATCGTCATGCCCTCGAATGCTTCTTCGGGCGGCTGCTCGGCCATGGCGGTCTCGGTGAGGTCGACCGGAAGCAAGTACTCCCGGTTCTTGACGAAGCTCATCGTGACCATGAAGAAGATCAGCAGCTGGAACACCACGTCGATGAGCGGCGTCAACTCGACCGTCGCCTCCTGCTCTCCCTCGCCGTCGTCGATCCTCATGCCGGCGCCGTCTTCGGGTCTTCGCTGGTGTCCTCTTCGACCGCGAAGCGATCGACGACGAGCCCCGCAAGGTCTTCGATCTCACCGATCAGTCGATCAATGCGGCCGACGAGGTAGCGATGTCCGAGCAGCACCGGAATCGCGACCATCAGGCCCGCCGCCGTCGTCACGAGGGCCTGCCAGATGCCGTCGGCGAGCTGACCCACGTCGACCGCCCCAGCTCCGTGCGCCGAAGACTCGACCACCGCCTGGAAGGTGCTGATCATGCCGATCACGGTGCCGAGCAGTCCGAGCAACGGCGCGACCGTCGCGACCGCTGCGATCGCCCCCGTGTTGCGCCGCATTCGACGAAGCTCGGCCCGTCCGCCGTCCTCCATCGATTCGCGCATGTGCGACCGGCTGCCTCCCGCCAGCCCCAGCCCGCGCCCGAGCACCCGAGTGACGGGCGAGTCGGCTCGCTCACATCGTTTGCGGAGCTCCTCCAAATCACCGTCCATGACGAGCGTCCGCACGGCCTGGCAAAGCTCAGTTGGTGCAATGCGGCTGCGTCGCAAATAGACCAGCCGCTCGAAGAACAGAGCGAGTCCTAGAACCGACGCAACGGCGATGGGAAGCAGGAACGATCCACCTCGCGCGAGAATCTCGAGCGCATCCAATGTTGGGCCCCTTCGTGCGCTGTTTCACGACCGTGACAGACGCCGGGCACGCAGAGTCTGCGTCGCGCGGCCCGGTGATCGGAAAAACGCTGCGCGCTCCGGCTTCTCACCCGCACCAGGACCCGTTAGCCTGGATGTCTGATGTTTGGGGGGCTGATGATCGGTTTGCTCGGGGTGCTCGCCGCCGAATTTCCCAACGGGTCGTATGACGAAGCGCAGCTGTTCCAGCCGCTCGTCGTGCTCGACGACGCGGTGATGGTGTCGGACATCCCCGACGTCGGCCAACGCCGGGGGAGCAACGCCGTGATGGTGCTCGACGGGTACTTCATCATCATGGGCTCGGCCGACAGCGGCAACGCCGGTGGTGTCATTCACGTGATGGACGTGTCGGAGCCGACGAGCCCCGTCCTCGTGAGCCACGCCATCGACCCCGAGCTCCGCGAGCTGCACTCGATGCCTGCCGCGAAGGTGGATGGGCAGTACCTCACGGTGCTGCCGTCGATGACCGGAGTTCAGGTGTGGGACCTCGCTGCGTTCGAGTCCGGACCGGTGAAGGTCGGCGAGACGCCACTCGAAGGCGTCGACGGAGGGGACTACGACAACACGGCTTGGCAGATCGCGATCGCGTGGCCCTACGCCTACGTGGGAAGCACCCAAGCCGGGGTTCACATCGTCGACATCAGCGACCCCGCCGCGCCGCTCGAGGCCAACCGCATCACCACGGGCGAAATCGGGATCGGCAAGGCGGGACCCGTCTACGTCTCCGGCAACAACATCGTGGTCGCAACGATGGATACCCTCCCGATCGGAATCGGCATCATCGACGTGCTCGACCCGATGGTTCCGATCCCGCTCGGGACGGGCCAAGGTCCCGATGGCTTTCGGACCTACTCGTCACTGGTGATGGGAAGCCGAATCTACGGACCGGGCGACTTCGGCTGGTTCCACATCGCCACGTGGGAAGCCAGCGACGTGGACGCCGATGTCGAGTTCATCGCCTCGCGCAACTTCGGCGACGACAAGGGCGGCTACTGTTCCTACCAGGACGGCTTTCTCTTCTGCGGTCAGTCGTCCGACGGCATCTTCAAGATCGACGTTCGCGACGAGTCCGCGCTGGAAGAGGTCGGCAACGGGGGCTTTTCCATGGGCGACCCGGACATGGACTTCGCGACCGTGCTCGGCAACCTGGTCTTCGTCTCCAACGACCACACAGGCGGGCCGCAGGGCGCTTTCTTGCCGCATCAGACCGAGCCCGACACCACCCCGCCCGACGTTCTCGAGGCCTACCCCACGCCCGGCAGCACCAACATCCCGGTGGAGTCGCGCTTCACCGTGTACTTCTCCGACGACATCGACCTCGCCACCGTCGAGCCGGACACCTTTCTCGTTCGACGCGTGAGTGACGGCTCGGTCGTCGACGGGGTCTTCGCCCGCTCGTCTCTCAATGCGATCAGCTTCAGTCCCAATGCGCCGCTCACCGACGACGAGACCTTCGTCATCACGCTGCGCCCCGACGGGATGACCGACGTCGCCGGCAATGCGCTCGCCGAGGACGTCGAGGTCGGCCGCTGGTCCACCGGCGACACCATCGACGAGAGCGACCCCGACCCGGACCCCGACCCCGGCGGCACGGGCACCGACACCGGTGCGGACGACGGCAGCTCCGAGGACGGAGACGACACCGCCGGCGCGACCGCGGGTGCCGGAACGACCGGCGACGGTCCCGAGGTTCCGGACGCCCCCATGGCCGGCAGCGACGAGTCCGGCGACGCCGGCGCGACCGATTCCGACAGCAGCGGATGCTCGTGCACCACCACAGAGCCGACACCCGTCGCATTGTTGGGGCTGGCCCTGCTGTTGCCCGTCGTTCGTCGCCGACGCGACTGAGGAACGCCGATGCGAGCGTCTCGGGCGGTAGCGATTGCATTCGGGGCGGCGCTGGTCGGCGCGCCTGCGACAGCGGCCGCCATCGAAGCCGAGCTGACGCCGCTGCAGCCGTCGCTCGCCGGACAGCCCGCGCAGTTCAGCCTCGACTCCGTCGACGATGCCGATGGTGCCGTCGAGGTGTTCTGGAAGTTCGGCGACGGAGACGAGGTTCAGACCGCGCCCGACGAAGTGGTCGAGCACGTCTTCGCCGAACCTGGCCGCTACTCGGTGACCATGATCGCTCGCGACGAGTCGGGTGACCGCGCGGTGGCCACGGCGGTGCAGAAGGTTCACCTTCCGCTGCCCGAGGGCAACCCCACCCATTCCGCGACGCTGGTTCACGACGCGACGACCGGATGGGTCTGGAACGTCAACGGCGACAACGACAGCATCACTGCAACCGCGGTCGAGGCAGCAAACCTCGATCCGCTCGTCGAGATCCCCGTCGGCGACCACCCCCGCAATCTCGCGCTCGCGCCGGACGGCACGGTCTGGGTCACGCTGCAGGATGCCGCCGAGATCGCGATCGTCGATCCGGCGCAGCAGGCCGTGGTCGAGCGCATCGCGCTGCCCTACGCCTCGCAGCCGTACGGCCTCGCCTTTGCGCCCTCGGGCTCGGCCTACGTCTCACTCTACGCCACCGGCGAGGTCGTCGAGATCGACCCCACGAGCCGGGCGGTGACCGAGACCTTGGCGGTGGGTCCGACCCCGGCCGCGATCGCGATCACCCACGACGACCGCGTTCTCGTGACGCGCTTCATCTCGCCGGACGACGCCGGGCAGGTCTACGAGCTCAGCGCCGGACCGCTCGCCCTTTCGCGGGTCTGGAAGCTGCCGTTCGACGAGGGTCCCGACGACGAATCCAACGGACGCGGCGTCCCCAACTATCTCTCGGGGATCGTCGTCTCGCCCGACGGAACCCAGGCGTGGGTCACCGCCAAGAAGGACAACATCGCGCGGGGCCCCCAACGTGACGGAGAGTCGATGACGGCCGACAGCTTCGTGCGAGCGGTGGCGTGCGTGCTCGACCTCCAGACCGGCGAGGAGCGCATCGACCAGCGCATGGACCTCAACAACCGGTCCTTGCCGATGACGGTCGCCTTCTCTTCGATTGGCGACTACGTCTTCGTTGCGGCGCTGGGCAGCAACTGGGTCGGCTTTCAAAACGCCTACGGAACCGAAAACCTCGGCGGGATTCGAGAGGCAGGCTTGGGTCCCGACGGTTTGGTGCTCACGGCTGACGATCAGCTCGTCGTGCACAGTGCACTGTCGCGTTCGATCGAGTTGTACGACGTCACCGCCGTGCTGGACGGTAGCGACGAAGCGGCGCCCGCGATTGTGGAGACGGTGCAAACCGTGATCACCGAGGCACTGCCGCCGGATGTGCTCGCCGGCAAGCAGATCTTTCACAACTCCGCCGACCCGCGCATGAGCGCCGAGGGCTACATGAGCTGCGGGTCCTGCCACTTCGAGGGCGGACACGACGGCCGCGTCTGGGATCTCACCGACCGGGGCGAGGGCCTGCGCAACACGAAGTCGCTGCGCGCAGCGACGCAGCACGGCCGCGTGCACTGGAGCGCCAACTTCGACGAGATCCAGGACTTCGAACGCGACATTCGCGAGAGCCTCGGTGGCGCGGGCTTCATGGACGAGACCTCCTGGGCCACCCGACAAGCCGATCCGTTCGGGGAGTCGTCCGCCGGCGTGAGCCTCGAGCTCGATCAGCTCGCCGCCTACATCGATTCACTGCAAGAGGTCCCGCCCAGCCCGTACCGCAACGAGGACGGAAGCTTCAGCGAGGCCGCGGTGCGTGGTCGCGAGGTGTTCGAGCGCACCGGATGCGTGGCATGCCATCCAGGGCCGGACTACACCGACAGCCCGAGCGACATTCTCCACGACGTGGGCACGCTGCTGCCGACGTCCGGCAGCCGACTGGGCGCCCCGCTCGAGGGCATCGACACCCCGACCCTCAAGGGCCTTTGGACGAGCGCGCCGTACCTTCACGATGGTCGTGCGGCCACGCTCCGCGAGATTTTCACCGAGCACAATCCCAACGACCAGATCGGGGTGACCTCGAGTCTCAGCCCAGAGGAGCTCGACGACCTCGAGGCCTACCTGCTGCAGATCGACGACGTGCCTGCACCGCAAGCTCCTTCGAGCTCCCGTGGGTGCTCGATCGGTGAACCGCCGTCGGGGCTTCCGCTGTGGTCGTGGGGCTTGATGCTGCTCGGACTGGGGCGACGCCGAGCTCGATGAGCGACGACGCCGAGCCGACCATGAGCGCGCATCGCTCCCGCGCAGTCCACCGACCCGAAACGGGCCCGGAACGCAGTAAATCGAGCGCCCACGCGGTGCTGCGCCCTCGAACCTGGCCCAAAGTACAGGTCGCACAGAACAATGATTCGCTGCCTGCATTGGTTGCCGACGATCCGCTGCAACGACCCATCGCGTTCGCCGACGAGCCACTGGCACCTCGCAATGACTCCGTGAGCGCGGTGCTACGCTCAATGTATGCGGTTGGAGAGCGGAACCCCGGCTCCCGAGTTCGAGGCGACCACGATCACGGGTGCCGCGGTCTCGCTGTCGGACTACCGCGGCATGCGGGTGTGGCTGAGCTTCTTCCGCTACGCCGCGTGCCCGCTGTGCAGCTTTCGCATCCACGAGCTGATGTCGCAGTGGGAAGAGCGGTTCGAGCACACCAGCGTGCAGCTGCTGACGGTATGGCAGTCGCCGAAGCAGAAGCTGGAAGAAGTCGTCGACCGCTACCACCCCCCGTTCCCGCTGATCACCGACCCGGGCCTGGACCTCTACAAGCTCTACGCGGTGGAGAAAGGGGCGCTCAAGGTCATGGGCAAGGAAGTGTTCTCGGGGATGGGAGCGGCACGCAAAGCGGGCATTCCACTTGTCCGCGCATGGGACGGTCCGCCGACGCGCCGTCCCGCCGACTTCCTCATCGGCCCCGATGGCATCATCGAGACGGCGCACTACGGCGAGAACGTCGGCCAGATGATCCCGCTGGAAGACGTCGAGAACTGGCTCGGCGCTCCCGTTCACTGATCGAATGAGCGACGACGCAGCGCGCGACCCAGCCACCGACGACACGGTCCACGGAGGCAGCGCTGCCCCCACGCGGGATCCAGCCGACGCGCCTGGGCTCGGCGAGCCCCAAACCGATGACGACCTCGAGCGTGGCTTGGCGTATGCCGCCGCGCGGCGTCGATTGCTCGGCGAGCTCGACGCCGAACCGCCTCGGCTCGCCCACTACTACCTGCTCGAAACGCTGGGCTCTGGCGCGATGGGCGTGGTGTTCGCCGCGTACGACCCCGACCTCGATCGGAAGGTTGCAATCAAGCTGCTGCGCGCCGGGCCCGACGACTCTCAGGGCCGGTCACGTCTACAACGCGAAGCGCGAGCTCTCGCCCGACTGACCCATCCCAACGTCGTGACCGTGCACGGAATCGGTGAGCACGACGGACAGCCGTGGGTCGCGATGGAGTTCGTCGCAGGGTCGGATCTCCGGCAGTGGCTCGGCCAGCAGGAGCGTCCATGGGAGGAGGTGCTCGAGGTCTTCGTGGCTGCGGCGCGGGGTCTGGCCGCGGCGCACTCGGCCGATGTCGTCCACCGCGACTTCAAGCCGGCCAACGTGCTGATCGGCAACGATGGCGTGCCCCGAGTGGCTGACTTTGGCCTTGCTCGACCCGCTGGCGCCGAGGGAGACGACGACCAGCCCGAACATGCCCTCACGAGCCACGAGTCGCTGCGCAGCGCCTCCGGAGCCGACTGGCGCGACGCAGCCCTGACCCGAACGCGCGGCATGGTGGGCACGCCGGTCTACATGGCGCCCGAGCAGTACATGAGCAGCGACGTCGGGCCCGAGGCCGACCAGTTTGCGTTCTTCGTGTCGCTCTACGAGGGGGTCTACGGCTCGCTCCCGTTCACCAACGACGATCTGCTCGCGTTGGTCGAGGCCAAGGCCTCCGGCACCATCGCGGAGCCGCACCGCGACTCGCGAGTCCCTCGCTGGCTTCACCGCATCATCTTGCGAGGATTGGCCGCGAAACCCGAGGACCGATACGCGAGCATGGATGCCGTCATCGCCGAGATCGAATCGGCACGACGGCGGGCCAAGGGCGGCCGTTGGCGACTATGGGTCGGGGGGTTGGCGATCGCGGGCGTGGCGGCTGCGGCCGGCGGTCGGCTCGGCTTCCAACCGGACACGCTCACCGCCGCCCAGGCGTGCGAGGGCGCAGGAGCACCGATTGATGCGGTGTGGGCCGATCGCCGCGATGCGATCGAGACGGCCGTCCTCGCAACCGAGCTTCCGTACGCCGAGGACTCCTGGACCTGGATTGATCAGGAGATGGGCGTTGTGGCCAAGGCCTGGGGCACTGCACGCCGAGGAGTGTGCGAGGCCGAGCACCAAAGCACGATGACCGCAGACGTGATCCAGCGCCGACTGGACTGCCTCGAGGGCAAGCTCGCCAACGCCACCGCAGTCACCAATCTGTTCGTGCGCGCGGACGCGGACACGTTGTCGGTGGCCGACCAGCTTCTCGCGCGGCTCGGTGACCCTGCGGAGTGCATGGGCGAAGCTCCGCTGCAATCGATGACGCTTCGACCAGCCGATCCGCGCGCGCGAGAGCTCGGCGACGCCGTGATGGGTCGTGTGTCCAACCTTCATGCGCTGCGCCTCGCCGGCAAACGCGAGGAGGCGCGTACCGAAAGCGCGGCGCTGCGCGAGTACCTCGACGACGACCTCGAGCCTCTCGTGCGCGGTGAGCTTCAGCGCGTGCTCAGTCTCGGGGTTGGTGTGGCCGAAGCCGAGCACGGCGAGCTGCTGCGCGGGGCCCTTGCCGATGCAATACGAGCCCGCGCCGATCGACTCGCGATCATGGCCTACTACGACCTCGGGATTCACGAGGCCACGGCGGGTCGGCCAGAGCGTGCGATCCAGTACTACGAGCTCGGGCTCGCAACCATCGACCGAGTCCAGACCGTCGCAGAACGTCTCGGCACGCGCTGGTCGTTCGCAGACGTGCTGCGGCCAGCGCTGGAGAGCGTCATGGGCGTTGCCCTGCGCGAGAGCGGCGACAGTGAGCAGGGCATGGTTCATCTACGCCGAGGGGCCGAGCTCGCGGGCGCGATCCGGTCGTCCTTCGCGTTCGTTCCGATGAACGCCTACAACAACTACGCCGAGGGCCTGCGCGTGACGGGCTCGTACCAACAGGCTCTCGACTACTACGACCGCGCGATCGAGATCGGGCGGGAGACGATGGGCGAAAAGCACCCCAACGTCGGCCAGGTCCTCAACAACCGAGGCGCCGCCTTCGTTGATCTGGGGCGCTACGAGGATGCCCGACGAGATCTCGAGCTCGGCCGGGAGATCAAGCGAACTCGGGTCGGCGAAGACCACCCCGACGTCGGACTGCTCGACTACAACCTCTCGTTGCTCGAGATCAACACCGGCAACCCGACGCGTGCGCGCACCATGCTCGAGCGCGTCCGCAACGTCTGGGAGAGGCGCCTGCCGGAGTCGCATCCGTTTCGGCCGGCTGCCGTGATGAGTATGGGTACGGCGGCTCGCCACGCGGGCGACGTCGACGAAGCGCTCGAGCTGATCACGCAGGCCCGCACCGATCTCCGACGGCTGCTCGGCAACAACCCTCACCTCCTGACCGCGACTGCCGATGCCGAATACGCGCTCACGCTCGTCGCGGCGCAGCGACCCGATGAAGCCACGAAGCTCGCTGAGGATGCGGTCGCCGGATTCGAGAAGTCCGTGGGCTTGACCAACGCCGCGGCCTCGGTCGGCCTGTTTACGCTCGGCGAGGTCGCGCGGGCCCGCGGACGGCACGAAGACGCGATAGCGGCGTTTGATCGCTCGATCACCGTACTCACCGACCACGTCTCGCCCGAGCATCCGGAGCTCGCCTCACCACTGGTTGCGCGGGCCGAGTCTCTGCTCGCCCTCGACCGCCGTGACGAGGCAAAGACGTCTTTGTCGCGCGCCAAGGCCGTGACCGCCACGAGGTCCATTCCGTCCGAGCTCTCGGCGCGCATCGAGGCCCTCGAGACCGCCCTGGCCGCCGACTGATCCGACACCGCGATACACTCCCGCGGGCATGGACGAACGCCTGAGTCAGGAGGCGGTCGAGAACCTCGTCACGCAGTTCAGCTCCGCGCTCGACTTCTACCGGGAGCTCGTACAGAACGCGATCGATGCGGGCAGCAGCAGCGTCGAGGTATGGACCGAGTTCATCGAGCCGGACGACGGTGGAGCGGAGGGCGTCATCGCGATGCACGTCGACGACTTCGGCGAGGGCATGAACGAGGAGATCATCGACGATCAGCTCACCCAGCTGTTCTCATCCGCGAAGGAAGACGACCTCACCAAGATCGGCAAGTTCGGCATCGGCTTCGTGTCGGTCTTCGCCATGAAGCCCAAGGCGGTCCTGGTCCACACGGGCCGGGCCGGCGAATACTGGGAAGTGCTCTTTCACGAAGATCGGTCGTTCACCAAGACCCGGGTGGATGCACCCGTGGAGGGCACCCAAATCACGCTCTTCGTGGCGGGTGACTACGCTCGGTACCGCGACCTCGTCGAGGGAAGCCGGACCACGCTCGCCCGTTGGTGCGCCCACTCCGACACCGAAATCACCTTCGAGGATCGCTCGGCTCGCCCCGGCGACGACCGCGGTCTCGAGCCGATCAACGCACCGTTCGAGGCCACCGGCGAGTGTGGAGCGCTGTCGTCCCACGAAGGGGGTACCGAGGTCGCGCTCGCCTACAACGACACCCCCTCGTACGGCTTCTACAACAAGGGACTCGCCCTCGCCGTGTCCGACTCCGGCGAGGACGTGATGGGCAGCCACGCGACCCGCTTTTCGCGGATTGCCTTCAAGATCAAGTCCCGGTGGCTCGAACACACACTGTCGCGCGAGACAGTGATGCGGGACGAAAACTTCGAAAAGGCGATGGCGATCGTGCACCAGGCGGCGGCGGGTCCGCTCCGCGCGGGCCTGCTGCACGCCCTGGCCGCGGTGGCGCGCTCCGATCCGTGGACGCTCGCCGCCACGTCGCAGTACCGCCGCCTGCTCACCTTCCTGGCGTCCGAACCGTCCTCCGCATGGACGGACGAGGCTGTGCTCCAGACTCCGATGATGCGCACCGTGCAGGGCACGGTCCTCAGCCTCGCGCAGGTCGAGGAGGTCTGTGGCCGAGACGATCGAGTCTACGTCGCTGCGGACCCCAGTCCGCTCACCCAGCGCCTGTCGGAGCTCGGCATTCCGGTGCTCCTGTCCGACCGCATGGCGCACGACGAGCCGAGCAAGGAAGATCCAACCACACGCTTGCTCGTCGACTTTCTCCTCGCGCGACGCAACGTGTTCGAGGGCGTCTACGACCGAGTCTTCGACGTCGATCGCCATGGCGTCACCATGGATCGCATCGTTCATCCCGAGCGCGTGCTCCTGGCGGTTCATCCCGTGCGCAAACCCGAGCCCCGTGTCCGCGAGCTGGTCATCCGGGCCGCGGAGCTGCTCGACAAGGTCAATGCCGGCTACAAGCAGATCGTGCTCGGAACCGTCGAGGCACTCGACGACGACGTGCCGATGTTCGTGCTCGGACGAAAAGTCGCCGCGCTGATGGCCAAGCCGCCGGGGGCCCGCTACGAGCGCGGCCGATTCGAGAAACCTCGCGCGTTGGTCAATCGCCAGCACCCGCACTTTCAGTCGATCGAGGCGATGGCCGCCCAACAGCCCGAGATGGCGGCGTACTGCCTCGCAAAATCGCTACTGCTCGAGGAGGACCGCAACCTCGACCTGGACATTCGCCTCGTCGAACATGCCACCAAGAGCGCGCGTCGGAGGGCCCGATGACGTCGATCGACCAAGTCATCGCCCGCAGTCGCATGTCGGGCGGGTTTTCGGAGCGCAAACGCTTCACGGTCTCGCGCCGCCGGGGCATCGAAAAGCTCCGTAAGTTCGCGCTCGCCGATCCGCACTTTTACGTGCTCGAGCTCATCCAAGCCGCGATCGCCAACAATGCCGAATACGTCGACCTCCGGGTCGGCCGCCACAACGCGACGCTGTCGTATATCGGTGGCGGGCTCACCGAGCACGAGCTGGGTCAGCTGTTCGACTTCTTGTTTGCGTCCAAGGATCGGGCCGACATCGGGCACGTCCGCGAGCTCGCGCTGGGGCTCAACGCCGCGCTGCTGTTTGCCCCCGACAAGATCGTCGTCGAGTCAGGGGACGCCACCCTCGCGGGCAGCACGCGCATGGTGGTGATGGGCGACCACGACGTCGTGGAGGTGGGGCGCCCGGAGAAGCCGATGGCCGGGACGTTCATCTCGATCCAGGGAATGAAGCGCAACAAGCTCGCCGGCAAGTGGTTCTCTGGTTTCAACGACAACTGGCCACGCGAGTACGAGACGGTCGAGGAGCGCTGCCTGGCCGCACCGGTTCCGATCGTGGTGGGTGACACGCCGCTGTTCGGCTGGTCCTCACAGCGCACCCCCGCCCTGTTCGGCTACAAGGAGGTGCTCTCCTTCGACGAGGGCGAGCTCTACGGCACGCTCGGGCTCAAGCCGAGCTTCGGCAATCCGGAGTTCCGCCTCTTGACCCGGGGCGTCGCGATCCAGTCACGTAGCCATGTGCTGATCCAGGGCAAGCAGATCGGCGGAATCATCTGCTTCGATCGTCTGCGCAAGACGGTCGATCACTCGGGCATCGTGGACGACGAGCGGCTGGCCGAGCTGTGGGAGCGACTGCGTCCGTACGCGCGCCAGCTCGTCAGCGGCAAGCGGGAAGTGTCGCCCTACGGCGCGACGATTCTCGGCCAGAACGAGCCGCTGCTGCCCGCACAGCTGCGCGCGCTCGTCCGAGGCAGCGAGGTGGTGGTTGCGGTGCCGTCCAACACCGACGTCAACACGCCGGAAGGCAGGCGCGCCGCAGGCGTCGGCCATGCGCTCGCGGCTCCGGTCGTCTGCATGGAAGCCGACCAGACGCGCATTCTGCCCGTGCTCGCCGGGGGCAGCCTCGGCATCGTGCGACCGGCCCTCGACTCGGACCACGACCTGACGCTCTACCGGAGCGCACCCGCCGAGCCGCCCCCGCGCCCGTGGCTCGCCAGTCCGCTGGACGTGCCGTCGTTGCCCACGGCCAAGCTCGCCTCGCGTCTACAGGCGACCGGGCAACAAACCCGGGAGGAGCGCGGCCGAGCGCATGCGCTCGCCAACAGGCTCGGGACCGGGGACATCGAGGCCACCGTCTACACACCGGCGGAGGGAGGTGGGCAGCACTCGGGACTTGCCGTCGAGGTTCTCACCACCGACCGGCAGGTGTGGCGGGGTGTCGTCCCCAGCGCCCACGCCGGCCACGTGCTGGTGGTTTCCCTGCCGCACACGCCCCCGTCCGTGCTGCGCGAGCCGATCGACGATGCTCCGGGAGCGCCTACCGTCGTCGAGGAGGTCGCGCGAGCCATCGCCGAGCACGCGAGCGCGACGCTAGCCACCGCGTTCGAACGCGCGGTCGCGGATCTGGAACGCAGCCCCGACCTCGCCCCGGGAACGCGGGCCGCGAGCCTCGGGCTGTCGGCCGCGGCTCGATCCACGGTGGCTCGGCTGTGCCGCGAGGGCGAGGCACCCGCGTTCGAGCTGGTCTCCCTGAGAACGTCGCCCTCGCCAGTGCTCGACCTGCCGCTGCTCGCGGCGGTGGACGGAACGACATGCACCCTGCGCGACGTGATCGCGCGGGCCAAAGAGGGTCTGCTCTACGGCACGATTCCCGAGGTTCCAGCCGACCTCGAGGGCCTCGATCGATCGCGGGTGCTCGCGCTGTCGGCCACGGACGAGCGCACGCTGGTCGAGCTCGTGGGGGACTCCGCCTACGTACGGGTCGACGGTCGCGACGTGCTTGCCGAGCACGCCGGCGTGCAGGTCCGAGACATCGCGCTCGGCCTCCGCACGTACCCGGACTTCCCGCTGCTCGTCGAGGGGGTCGACCCGACCACGCTGACGGTGGAGGAGCAGATCGCCGCGGTCGACACCCTGCTCGCGCAGCTCATGCTGCGCTTTCTCGGGATGGATCCCCCGCGTCCCGAAGACGCCCAGGACTATCCCGCCTGGGAGGAAGGCCGACGACAAGCGTGTCGGCACCTGCAGTGGGCCGCGGTGACGCTGGGGCAGGACGCGCCCGAGCAACTGAGGGAGCTTCCTCTGTTTCGCGACGGCGAAGGCCTCGCGTTCGGCTGGACCGAGGTTTCCACCGCCCTGCAATCGGGCTCGCTGCCGCTGCTGTACGCGCAGGGGCTCGGCGACCACGAGCTCGGTCAGCTCGCCGCGCATGCGCTCGAGCAGGACCGCCCCTCCAATGGAACGCCACGGCTGCTCTTGGCTTCGCCCTTCGTGCACGCACTGCTCGCTCCGCACGGTGCTCGTCCGGCGTTCGACTCGCTGCGGGGCCTGTCATCGGCACCAAGCGATCCGTCGGCGATGCCGATGTTGGCGGCCGTGGACATCGACCGCGGCAACCTTCGCGGGCACGTCGGCATCCCCGCCGAGGGTGTGCCGCCGGACGTGATCGTCGTGCTGCCCGACGGCAAACGCACCCGCGCTTGGGAGGTCGCGCGCAAGTACGGGATGGTCGGCCTGGTTCGCATCTCGGGCGCGGAGTGGTCGCACGAGACCTACCGCCAGCTGGTCGGTCAGCTCGAAGTCGCCGGCGCGGCCGCGCTGCGCAAGATCCTCGACCGCGTCCGCGACACCGAGCCCGACGGCGCGGAGTATCTGCGCATGGTCACCGTGCTGCTGCAGTACGCGGGACGCCACCTCGTCCTCACCGCGCGCCCAGACGGCGGGATCGAGTCCAGCGTCAGCTCCGACATCTCCACCGAGGTCCTCGGACTGCCGGTGTTCGCGTCTCGGTTCGGCGGACCGGTCCCGGCATGGCGACTCGTGCGTCGCTTCGCGGCTGCCGTCAGCTCGCTCGAGCGCGAACCAATCCAGCTCGTGCTGCAGGACCTGTCGTCTGCGCTGCCGCCGGCGCTGCGCACTTGGGTGACCGCGCACCTGAGCCCCGCCAACGTCGCGCGTCCGCCCGCTCGACCCGCCCGGCCGCCGTTCGACAGCGTTCAGGAACCCAGCGCGCTCGAGCACGTCGAGTTCGCCCGCCGCATCGGCGAGCAGCTCGAGAAGCTGCGACCCGACCACGCCGAAGCGATCGAGGTCGTTGTGCAGTACCGCGGCCCCAAGGACGCGTGGATCACCGGCGGCCTGCAAACCATCGTACTCAACGCCGATCACTGGATGCTGCAGTGGTCGATGTCGCGCTCCGACGACCCCGCCGTGCTCGCCTGGCTCCTCCTCGCCGCCTACGCCTACATCAACGAGATACGCGAAGCGGTGACCAACGAACACGAACGCCGCTTCCAACGCGAAGTGGCGCGGGCGCTGGCGGCCGGGGAGTTGTAGGCCGCGATCTTCGGTTGAACCCCACCGACCGGGTTGCGAAAATCGTCTCGAATGCGGTTTGGGATCGCGTGGTGCTCGTGCCTGCTGGCCGTGGCGTGCGCTCGGGAAAACCCCGAGTTCGGGCTCGGGGAGGACGCGACCGAGGGCGCGGCGAGCGGTGGCACGGCGGGGGCGTCCGGGACGACCGCGGGCATGGTCGATCCCACCGCCCAGGACGATGATGACGACGACGCCACGGATCCGGACGACGACGACGACGACAGCGACCCGACGAATCCCGACGACGACGACGACGACGACGACGACGATCCGATCGACACCGGCAGCGAGGAGACGGACGGGCCCCAGAATTGCCCCGCGAACCTCGAGGTGGTGGTGCCCGTGTGGGAGGACACCTTCGTCGTCACGGATCTAGGCGGAACGTGCAGTGGCGGGAGCTGCGAGCTGGCGAACTTCGGGGCCTCCGAGGCGTGGCCGGTGTTCGACGATGGCCCGGGAGGCACCTACCGCGCGTTCATGCTCGCGCGCTTCGACATCGGTGCGGAACTGCTCACCGAGATCGACTCCGTCGACCTTCACGTGCACGTGTCCAACCAGCAGCCTCAGTACATGCCGTTCGAGCTGGTCGTCTTCGAAGTCGTCAACAGCGACTGGGGTGAAGGCGATGGCGCCGAGCAGCTCGCGACGAAGGGCCAAGCGAGCTGGGTCGACTCCGCCTTTCCCATCCCCTGGACCGACGACGCGAGTAGCTTCGAGGATGCGCTCGGTGTCCTGATCGGCGAAGAGCCATTTGGGATTGTCGACGGTGGAACCGAGCTCGTGATCGCCCTGAGCCCTGGTGAGGTGGCGGACCTCATCGACACCGACGGGTACCTCAGCGTCGCCGTGACGACAGTCGGTTCGCAGCCGACGACACTATGGACTCGCGAGCAGTTCCCGCTCGCCACCGCCCTGGAAGTCATCGGCTGCTCCGAGTAGCGCGGCCTATTTCTTCACGAAGCGAGCCGCCCACGGTCCGGTGAAGCTCGACTCCTTCGTCGTGAGCGCGAGCTGTCCGCAGATCCAGTTGTCGTCGATGTGATCGACGGTCACCTTGCCCGGCGTCGCACCATCGAGTGAGATCTTCATGAGCATGCTGCTGCCCGACTTGTGGCGCACCGTGCTGGCGACCTTGCGCTCCTCCTTGAGCCCGAAGATGTACTCGCCCTTGTCGACCGGGAACGCTTCCTTGGTCTCCACGTTGGCCTTGGCGAACTTGAGATCGAGCGAGAACTGCTTGCCGCGCGGCCCATCCGAGGGACGCTTGGGGTCGAGGCGGAAGGTCGCCAGGTTGACGTTGACGTACTTGCCGCTGCTGAGCGACGTCGCGTAGGCGCTCGCCACGTTGAAGTCGCCCTGCAGCCACTTGTTCTTGGCCTCGATCGTCTCGGGCTTGGTGCAGTCCGCCGGCAGTCCGCTCCAGTCCATTTCGGTGTCGGACTCCTGCGCCTGGTCGGACCCATCCGAGGCCGCCGGCAGCGTGTCCGCGGTGAGATTGGCGACCATCACCGGCTTCGCGGCATCAATCAGCGTGGCGTTGCCCAGCTGGCCGCGATTGTTCCAGCCCCAGCACTTGGCGTTGCCGTCCTCGAGCGCTGCACACACGAAGTTCATGCCGACATCCATGTGCACCGCCTTGCCGAGATCGACCACGGGGTCTTTCTTGTGGTTGCTCCCGGTCGTCTCGCCGGTGCCGACCTGCCCGCGGTCGTTGTAGCCCCAACAACGCATCGAGCCGTCGCCCGACATCGCGCATTTGTGGTTGCGGGCCCGCACGAGCGTCACGTCCGACAGGCCCGCTTCATCCTTGGGCTCTTGGGACTCGCCCCAGCACTTGACGGTCTTGTCGCCCATGACGGCGCAGGTATCGGAGTTGCCCGAGCCCGCTCCGATCGCGACCACCCCGGACAGGCCTTCGATCTTCTTGGGGTTCTGCTTGGGCGTCACGTAACCCCAGCAGGTGACCGTGCCGTCTTCGTGCAGGGCACACGCGTGGTTTTGACCGGCCGCGAGCGCCTTGGCCGACGACACGCCCGGGACCTGGGTCAGCCCCTTGTCCCGCGACGATGCCTCGCCGTCGCCGATCGCGTTGAACGCCGCACTGCCCCACGCCATGACGGAGCCGTCCGGCATGATCGCGTACTGCGTGCCGCCGCCGAGCGCGATGTCTTTGGCGCCCTTGATGCCCGGGATCTCCTCGGGGGTCTCCGCCCATTTCTTGCCGTCGGTGCGCGGCTTGAGGGCAACTGCGCCCCAGCAGCTGAACGACCCCGCCTTGTGCCGCACGCAGGCCATGTCGCCGCTGCTGCCCGAATCACCGCCCATCCAAATATCGGTGGCATCGCTGATGCCGGGCACCGCCACCGGCGTCGCGGCGTCGATGTCGGACTGCGCGACCCCGTGCTCGCCGCGGTTGTTGCGGCCCCAGCAGCGGACGGTCCCGTCGCTCATCAACGCACACGCGGCGCTGTGACCGGCGGCGACCTGCGTGGCCTTGAGGCTCCCGGTCGCGTTCGCAACCGCGCCTCCGCCATCGGCACCATCGCCCCCGCCGCCCTCGGCCGCGCCTCCGTCTCCTCCGCCTCCTCCGCCTCCCTTGGCCTTCGCGTCGCCTTTGTCGGCGCCGCCGTCGGATTTGGCTGCGGCGTCGGCTTTGTCACCCTTGCCCTCGACTTTGTCGTCGCAGGCAGGTGCCAGCAGCAGCAGGAAAATGCAGGGAATTCCGGTTCGGTTGATCAGCATCGTGGCTCTCGTCGCCGTAAACGCGAACACCGGGGCTCATCCCTCACCGCGGCGCTCACGAGGCCTCCGGGTAGAGTCACGTCGGGCCACTCGGATCACGCCGATGACGGAATCGTGACCGCGCGGTGGTGCAGACATGACCGCACCCGCGCCCACGTCGGTCACGCTGATCAGCGATGGCCCGCCGTCGATTGCTCATTGCCCTGCTCGCCCTCGCCCCCGCCGCGCCGCTTGCCGGCTGTGCCGATCGGGCCCCCGACCACACTCAGGCAAAGCTGGCCGATCCCGCCGCCGCCGAGACTCCGAAGCCCGAAGCCACCGAGGCGGAGGCTCCGCTCGCCGCCTCGCGATTGGTGATCCGCAAGGCCGAGCTTCGCCTCTCGGCCGACGCCCCCGAAGACCTCGTCGCTACGGCGTCGCGCCTCACCGAGCGCGCCGGTGGCTTCGTCGAGGGCAGCAACACCTCCGGCGTGGGCGACCGCATCCAGCAAGTCGACGCCACTCTCCGAATCCCGTCCGATCGTTTCGACGCCGTGCTCGACGAGCTGCGGGAAAGCGGCGAGCTGTTGCACGAGTCCCTGTCCGGCGAAGACGTCACCGAGCAGCACACCGATCTCGCCGCACGACTGCGAAGCAAGCGAGCGCTCGAGGAGCGACTACTCTCGATCCTCGGCAAGGTCGACACGGTGGAGGACGCCTTGAAGGTGGAGACCGAGCTGACGAGCGTGCGCACCGAGATCGAACGCCTCGATGCCACCAAGCAAAACCTGGAGCATCGCGTGGCGATGGCAACCATTCAGCTGTCGGTCACGTCACCGGTGGTGCACAACCCCGCCCACGCCGAGTCGGTGAGCAGCCGCCTCGACCGGGCCCTGGACGACGCCGGCCGGGCATTCATCACCGTGCTCGGCGGGCTCATCCGTCTGTTCGGCGTGCTCATCCCGCTGGGCGTCGTCGCCGTTCCCATCGTGCTCGGGGCCCGTCACGCGTGGCACCGCCGCCGGCGCGCCTTGCCCCCCGCCCGCTGAGGCCCATGATAGGGTCGCGCCATGGCCAAGCAGTCGAAAGTGCGACTGAAGGTCGGCCTCGAGGAGGCCCGCCAAGCGATCCTCGATGCCCTGCCCAAGGACGCGATCGTGCGCGACGAAGACGACGGCGTAGGCCGATTCGCCGGACAGCGCACGCTCGTCATCGTCGGGCGCAAGCGCGACCGTTTGCTGATGTTTCACGGCACCTACGGCCAGATCAAAGGTCACTTCGAGGAACCCCACCTCGACGTCGTGTTCGACACCAGCAAGGAGCGCGTCGTCGCGAAGCTGACCCGCGAAGAACCCAAGCCGCCCAGCGCGGCTGCACGGATCTTCGACGTGCTCGGGTACATCCTCACCGTCGGCGCGGTCGTGTTCGCGTACCACACCTTCCGCGGACTCGAGATGGACAACCAGCGCGTCGCGTTGGTCGCCGTGGGTGGTGGCCTGGCGTGGGCAGCCATCGCGCACTACATGCCGAAGCGGGAAGACCTCGGTTTGTACGAAGTCGTGGACAAGGCCCTGGCCCCGCACGCGGTCAAGAAGAAGAAAAAGAAGAAGCCCGAGGCTGAAGCCCCGGCCGAGGCCGAAGAAGAGCCCGGCGAAGCCGAAGCCGCGGACGACTGATGGGTATCGAGGCCCTGGCCAAGCTCATCGACGCGTTCGATCCAGACCTTCCGATCGAACGCGCATGGACGCCGCCGTCGGGCTGGTACACCTCACCCGAGATCGACGAGCTCGAGCGGACTGCCTTCCGGCGGACCTGGCACCCGGCCGTTCGCCGCGACGAAATCGAGGCGCCCGGATCGTGGTCATCGGGGTGTCACGTCGGTGAGCCCTGGGCCGTCACCCGTGACGATGCCGGCGTGCTGCGGGCCCTGTCCAACACGTGCCGGCACAAAGGACGCGAGGTCGTGCAGGGACCCGGTCGGGGCGATCGGTTGGTCTGTGGCTATCACGCGTGGACGTATGACCTCGCCGGCAAGCTCCGCAGCGCGCCCCGGATGGCGGGCATCGAGAGCTTCGACCGCGAAGCGATGTCGCTGCCAGCCCTCGGCGTCGACGAGTGGGGCCCGTGGGTCTTCATCAACCATCGCGAGAACGCGGTGGGCATGGCCGAGCGCCTGCCTGAGCTCGACGCGGCGATGGAACGCACCGGCTGGGGCGCCCTGAAGTTCGTCGACCGCAAAGCCTGGACGATCGAGTGCAACTGGAAGGTCTACGTCGACAACTATCTCGACGGCGGCTACCACATCCCGCACATGCATCCGTCGCTGGATGCTCAGCTCGACATGGCGTCGTACCGCACCGAGGTATTCGACGAGTTCTCGATCCAGACCTCGGGGGCCGCGAACCGCGGAGACGACCGCACCGAGGTCGACGCCAGCCAGCGCATCGGCAACGGGGCCATCTACGCGTGGATCTACCCCAACCTGATGCTCAATCGGTACGGGCCCTGCTTGGACAGCAACCTCGTGATCCCGCTCGGCCCCGATCGCTGCCGGGTCGAGTACGAGTTCTACTTCATGGAGACCGAGGGAGCCGATGCCGAGGCGTTCGTTCGGCAGAGCATCGAGCAAGCCGACATCACCCAGCGCGAGGACATCGCGATCTGCGAGTCGGTGCAGCGCGGCCTGGCGTCGGTGCACTACGAGGTCGGCCGGTACGCCCCGCGGGTGGAGCACGGCGAGCATCACTTTCACCGGCTGCTCGCCGCGGACCTTCGCGCGGCCCTCTCGCGGGACGGGTAGGCCTCGATCGTGTCGGTCCTCAAGAAGGTCGCGATCGGAGTCGGGGTGCTGGTGCTGCTCGCCGGCGGGATTACGGCGTACCTCTGGAGTCAGGCAACGGCGCTGCCCGATTGGTACACGGAGGTGCCTGCCACCGAGCTGGCGGAGTACGCAGGGGCAGAGGCCGACAGCGAAGGCGCCGAGGCCAAGTGGATCGCGTTCGACCAGGAGGGCGACCGGCTCGAGGAGGAGATTCCACTCGAGCCCGAGGCGCCGCGCGGCGTGGGCGGGGTGGTGCGGGAGGCCGTCGGTGAAGAGGCCATGCCGCCGCCCTCGCCCCCCAAGTCGGACGAGAAGACCAAGCGGAGCAGCAAAGCCAAACGCCACGAGCTCCGCGGCTTTCACCGCGGCATGACCAAGCGTCGAAAGCGACGCAAGAAGGGGCCGCCCCTGTCGCCGGCCGAAAAAGCCGCCCGAGAGGACGCCGCGAAGAAGAAGGCCAAAGCGGTCCGGGCCTCGCGAGCGGTCTACGAGGACGGGCACCTCGAGGTCGGCGTGATCCTCGATCTGTCGGACTTCCCAGTCGACAAGCTCAACGAAAAGGATCGGGCGCGCTACGAGCGGGCCATCAAGAACTTCCCGGGTCTCACCAACCGCGACGTGTGGGTGGGCGTCGAAGACGAAGCGGTCATCATGGACGGCTATCTTCAGCTCGGCGCCGACGCCAAGGTGCGCGTCGGCAAGTTGACGTACTCCCTGGCGGGGGCCGCAAAACGCCTCGGGATGAAGCCGGAGCAGCTGCTTCGCGAGGTCAACCGCGAGCTGCGTCGGGCCGGCTTCGTCGACCCGGACTCGCGCTGATCTCGTGCGACAATCCGGGCATGGGTCGTGCGTGGGGGCTGTCGCTGGTGGTCGCGTTGATCGGGTGCGGTCGCCCGCCGATCATTTTCGCGGACGACAACGACGACGACACGGACGGAGACGGGGCCACCACCGGCGCGGCGATGACCACGAATGCGCCCCCGGCCACGACCACCCCTCCCAATCCGACCGGCGGCATCACGGTCGGCACATCGGACACCGCTCCCGGGACGAGCGACGATTTCGGCACCACGTTTTCGGATCCCGACACGAGCGGGGCGGTGGACTCCTTCACGTCCGATTCGGGCGACGACACCACCACGACGGGGGTTGCCACCTCCGCGGCGACCTCGCTGACGACCTCGGACACCGGGATGGCGACCGGCGGGTGCAACGACGTCCCCGGGACGTGGGCAGACTGCATCAACGGGGAAGACTGTGACTCGCCGGTCGCCACGTGCGCCGAGACCGGCTCGCCCGGAGAGGCCACCTGCATCTTCGACTGCGACACCGTCTGCGACTGCCCGGCCGCCCCGGTGACCGGGGATGCAACGCTGGCCTGCGAGGACATCTATCTCGGGGACGGAATCAACGAGTGCTTCCTCTCGTGCGAGTCGGGCGCGCAGTGCCCCGACGGACAGGTCTGTTTCGCGGATGCAATCTGCATCCATTCCGACGCAGTACCGACCGTGGTCGAGCCCTACGCGGGGTGCAACCCACCGGACTTCGAGTGCCCGGACGATTCCAACTGCGTCACCAACGCCATGGAGAACAGCACCTGCCTGTCCGATTGCTTGGACGTCACGGACTGCGTGGATGGACCCGCGGACTCGACGGTCTTGTGCGCCGACATTACCGGCGACCTGATCGACGATTGTCATCTGAGCTGCATGGGGCCAGACGCGGAGTGCCCCGACGAGTGGCTCTGCTTCGCGGACTTCGTTTGCCTGCAGCCGTCCCCACCGGTCCCACCGCCGCCACCGTGAATCGCATGCGCGTCCGTCCCCTCATCGGCCCCGCGATGCTCGCCGCGTTCACCCTCGCGACGATGATGCCGCGCCATGCCCCGGCGGGAACGGTCGCCGAGCAGCGCGCTCGACTCCCGCCCCCGGCCCAGTGCGAAGACGACCTCGTACAGGGTATCTGGCGCTCGCACGACTATCTGCCGCAGTGGGGAGAGTGGAGCGTTTTCGTGCTCGAGATCCGGCGGGTGGATGGCAGCGACAAGCTCGAAGGCACCATCGTCGGCGAGTCCTGGGACGCGGGTCCGAAGCAGTCCGAGCCCGGACCCTGCGAGGGGGCGCACCACCGCATCGTGTCGATGGATGCGGTGGGCTCGGTCGACGATGGCGTGATCACCTTCGGCGGCGTGGGCCAGTGGCGGCTCGACAAGCACGTCTGTGGTCCCACGGGCATGGGCTACAACCTCGACCAGTTCACCGGCAAGCTCGACACCGATCTGATGGAGTTTCAGTCCGTCAACAACGACGGAGGTCGCATGGTGAACCTGCCGACGGTGTTTCGGCGGGTCGAGTGTCTACCGGAGCACAAGAACAGCGCTCCGAAGCGTCCGAAAGTCGCTGTCACACCGCCGTCGTTCTATCCGCCCGAGGACGAGTCTCGCGGCGGGTGCCAGTCCGGCTGAATCCGTGCGACAACGGCGACATGAATCGGATCGCGATGCTCGTCGTGCTCGCCGCCATTGGTTGTGACGCGAAGCCGCCCAAGGCCGATGTACCGGCCAAGGCCGACGCGAAAGCCGAGCCGAAAGCCGAGCCGAAAGCCGATGCGAGAGCCGATGCGAAGGCCGACGACAAGGCCGACGACAAGGCCGACGCAAAGCCCGAGCCCGAGCCCGCCAACCCGGCGGACGCGAACACGGACGAATCGCCGTCCGCTCCGGCAAGCGCTCTGACGGCTTTCGCCGGCCCGCTGAAGTTCGACCCGGTGCAGGCCGGCGACGGCAAGCTTCCCGCCGACAACATGGCGCTCATCGAGGACAACGGCGGCACGATGATGGACCACGCCGTCGACTTCGGGTGGAGCAAGGACGGCACCGCATTCGGCTACTGCCTACCGAGCGGAGGTCGCGACTGCACGCGCTGCATCAAGACCACGCTCGACGGTCAGACCGACAACTGGGAGCGCGGCTCGGAGTGTGACGACAAGGACGACACCAAGGTGATCGCCTCCGAGTGGGCCAAGTCCGGAATCGGCAAGCAACCGATCCCCAAGACATGGGAGTTCGGTCGGGACATCACGATCGTGTGGAAAGCCGTTGCGGGTAAAGAAGGCGAGACCAAGGCGAAGACGACGCTGGCGAGCCTTCACCTCGGAGCCCGCGTCGCCAAGGAAGAGCCTTCGTACTTCATGAAACGCACGAGCAAGGCCGCGGGCGAGGCCTACTTCGACTACACGATCTTCCCAGAGCTCATCCTTCCGTCGCCGAACGGTGAGCACCTCGCGATCATGTGGCACACATTCGCCGGCGAGTACTCGGACATCTTCACGCTCGAGCTCGAGCCGTCAGCGGATTTCGCATTCGCCGCATACCACTCGACGGCGCTGAAGCTGCTGAAGACCAGGCCGGCGCGCGCAGCCGAGTTGCTGACGTCTGTCGCGGAGATCAAGCCCGCCTCCTGGAAGGTCCAGTACAACCTCGCCTGCGCCTATGCCCTGGCGAACGAGCCGGACAAGGCCAAGCAGCCGTTGAGCGACGCCGTCAAAGGCGGAGGCGACAAGGTCGTGCGCAAGGCCAAGACCGACGCCGATCTCGAGAGCCTGCGCTCGCTGGACTGGTTCGCGAAGCTCGTCGAGTAGGACGCTTTCGGAGCGTTTCTTCGACACGGATGCGGTTTTTTTCGCGTCGAGGAATCGATTTCCGGGCTCTTGCCACGACATAGGCGAGCGATGCCGCCGCCCCCATTCGGCATCCCTGCGGACGACGCGGGTGGGGACGGGTGCGCGCGCGTGGAGTTTGACGATGCAGAGCAAAACACTCGCAATGATGGCGGTTCTTTGTCTTCTTCCTGCCGGCTGCCCCGATGACGGCGCCACTGTCCTGGACGACGGTCGCGATACGGACGGCAGTGATGACGACGACGACGATGACGACGTCCCGGGCGACGACGACGATGACGACGTTCCCGACGACGACGATGACGACGACGACGACGACGTTCCCGGCGACGACGATGACGACGATGACGACGATGACGACGACTGCACTGACCCGACGTACGAACAGTGTTGCGGCGACTCGGTCTGCGAGGTCGACCCATGCAACGGGGACGCGGAAACGATCGTCGAGGAATGCGAGTTCTCGTGCGCGATGGGAGGCTGCATCGACGACGACGATCCGGACGATGACGGCGTGCCGACCCTACGGGACAACTGTCCCGATCTTCCGAACGCCGACCAGGCCAACCACGACCGCGACGACTACGGCGACGCGTGCGACGACGACATCGACAACGACGGCGATCCGAACGACACGGACTGCGACGACTTCAACGCCGACGTCAACAACGACGCGCTCGAGGTGTGCGACGAGGTCGACAACGACTGCGACAACGACACCGACCCGCAGGGCTCCGAAGGCTGCGTCGACTACTTCATCGACGGCGACGGCGACGATTACGGCGAGGAGGGGAGCACGGCAACGTGCCTGTGCGCGCCTTCTGGTGACATGACGGCGCTCGAAGCGGGTGACTGCAACGACCTCGACGAGGACGTCAACCCCGTGGCGGCCGAAGCGTGCAACGGCATCGATGACAACTGCAACGCTTCAGTCGACGAGGGCTTTGCGAACCTGGGCGATTCGTGCGACGGCGGCGATGCCGACGCCTGTCTCGACGGCACGATCGTGTGTACGTCCGACGGCGCGGGCACCGAATGCAACGATGGGCCTGCGACCCCAGGCGCGAGCGAGGTGTGCAACGGCGCCGATGATGACTGCGACGGCACCGTCGACGACCCCTGGGCGGCGCAGCTGGGCAACCCATGCGACGGCTCCGACGCCGATCAGTGCGCCAACGGGACATTCGTCTGCAATGGTGCAGGCACGGGCGTGACGTGCTCGGGCGACGCGAACATCAACGAGATCTGCGACGGCCAGGACAACGACTGCGACGGCTCGATCGACGAGGGCTGCGACGACGACAACGACAACTACTGCGACGAAAACCTGCAGGTGATCGGTAACCCGCCGACATGCAATCCCGCCCTGGGCGAGGACTGCAACGACGGCCTGGCTTCGGTCAACCCTGGGGCCGCCGAGGTCTGCAACGGTATCGATGATGACTGCGACGATCTCGTCGACGCGGCGGACCCCGACACGGCGTGGCCGAGTTCCGACGCCTACGAGCCCAACAACATCTTCTTTGCCGGGGCGGAGATCTTCGAGAACGCAAACGCGACGACCCCGTTCGGACCGACGTCCACCAGCTTCGGCAGCGGGGTCGACCTCGACTACTTCTTCTGGGACGACTTCTCCAACCAGATGCCGCCGCCGTTCATGCTGTGCCACGTCAGCGGTCTCAACCCGGGCGTCACGGTGGACATGTTCGTCGGCTTCCGACGCAGCGGCGACCCGGTGCTGCCGTACCTGTGGGACAACACGTTGTGCAACGATGTCGGCAACGACTCCACGTGCTGGCTGCCGATCAGCAGCCCGACCGTCGGCCCCGACGAGTACGTGTTCGTCGCGGGGGTCATACCCGGCGGCGGTGTCGACCAGTGCAACGCCGACTACACGCTGGAGTGCCGCACCGGCTTCTCCAACACCTGGTGAGACGCTCGTGCTCGGCTCGGCGCGACCACTGGGTGGCGCCGGGCCGCTTCAGCCGATCGCAAGCATCGCGAACAGCAGGACGTAGCCGACCGTGAGCACGATCGACGCGCCATAGGCGATCGTGAACGACACGTGCGCCGCCCTCAGACCGAGCGTGGGCTTGAGCTGGGCCATGCGCCCCAGCGACTTGGACGCCGAGCGGAGCGCCAAGACGATGGCCAGCAGGAACGCGCCGAACATCAGGATGTAGAGCAGCAGATCGCCGAGTGCGGGCATGCCGACACCACAGGCCAAACTCAAACCGATCGTGCTCCCCAGCATGGTTTGCAGTTTAGACGCACGAGCCCGCTTTGGGGTTCCTGGGAGCGGCATTTTGTGGCGAATGGACCCAGCGGACCGATGATCGGCTGCGAAAGCCGCGCGAGCCGACGATTTATGGCGGCGGGTGGAAACTCCAGGGCACCCACATCCGTGCAAAGAGCCGGTGAGCCGCCCAAAGCGTACGGAACAATCCTCGATCATCGACATCCGACAGCTCGGGGCGCTCATCGACGATGCGCCGGCGAGGTCGACGCGAGCGGCTCGGCCATCCGAGAGTGCGGTCGCGCTGCCGACGTTCGGCGCCGAGCAACTCACGCGACCACTCGCGCCCCCACCCCAGCCGGCGGCTCCGCCACCACCGGTGCTCGTCGCCCCGCCGCGCAACGCCGAGACCACGATGCTGCTCGTCGCGATCGGAGTCCTCGCGGTCGTCGTGGCCGGGCTCGCCTACTACGTTGCGGCGCGACCGAACACGCAGACGATCGTGCGCGAAGAGGTGCCGGCGGTTGCGGCTGCGCCCAAAGTTGCCGCTGCCGAAGCGCCCAAGCTCGAAGACCCCGTTGCGGTCGGCACGGTGCTGCGCCATGACGAGACGGACGAGACGGGCGAGACGGACGAACCGAGCAACGCCCCCAGCGACGCCGCGGAGCCGACGGAGCCCGTGCCGACGAAGAGCTCGCGCCGCTCACCTCGCGCGCAGCCCCGGCATCGCGATCGCATCCCGACCAAGTCGGAGCCTCGCAAGCCAGACCCAGTCGAGCCCACCCCGACCAAGACCAAGTCGCCGAAGTCCGAACATCTGCCGGCCGAGTGCGTGATCGATCCGGAAGGCTGCGGACTCGGGGGCAAGACCACACCGAACGAGCCCACGCAAAAGGAGAAGACGGAGAACCTTCCCGACAAGCTGGGGCAGCCCGCCATCCGCAAGGGCCTGGCCAAGGTGAAGGCGACCGCCAAGCAGTGCGGTGCCCGACACGGCGGCACCGGCGAGACGGTGCACGTGAAGCTGACCCTTCGCGGGAGCACCGGCCAGGTCACCAAGGCCACGCCGATGAAGCCCCACGTCGGGACGCCGCTCGGCTCCTGCGTCGCGGCCGCCCTCAAGAAGGCCAAGTTCGATCGCTTCACCGCGAGCGTGCAGGGTGTTCAGTACGGCGTGCGGCTGTAGCAGGCCGGATCCAAAACCGAATACGTGAGGTGGCGCAAAACCACCACCTCCCCATCTGCGTAGCCTCGCCCTCCCGCGTGCCGTCTGGCTGATCGATCGCCTTTCTTTGGTGGGTCGCGATCGCCGCGTACCCTCCGGGCACTACCCCGTGTGCCGAAAAGCACATGATCCGGTGCATCCAAAACGGAGTTGTCGAGACTAACGGCGTCGGACCGCGGTTGCGTGCGACCTCTTCGCCTCTGCAACTGCACCCCCCTGCCCCCGTCCGCCGATGAGCGGACCCGAAGGCACGACAGCCGTGAAGATCGTCGACATTGCAGAATCCTACTCCGAGCACGGCGGAGGCGTACGCACGTACGTCCGCCACAAGCTCGCCGCTGCTGCCCGCCATGGCCACGAGATGGTCATCGTTGCGCCGGGCACCCACGACCGAGAGGACGTGGTCGAAGGTGGTCGCATCGTCTGGGTGCGTAGTCTCAGGTCTCCGTTCGATAGCCGCTATGGCCTGTTCACGCGGGCCAAGGCCGTCCACGAGGTCCTGGATCGCGAGAACCCGGATATCGTCGAGGGATCGTCTCCCTGGGGCGGCGGCTTCTTTGCGTCCTCCTGGGAAGGCGACGCCAAGCGCGTATTCGTGTTCCACACCGACATCGTCGCCGTGTGGCCGCAGACCTTCTTCGGCGCCAAGTTCGGTTTCGACCGAGTCGATCGCTGGTCCGCGCCGCTGTGGCGCATGGTCCGGAAGCTTTCCGGCGGCTACGACGCCACCGTCGTCAGCGGCGGCTGGCTGGCCAATCGGCTCAACGAGCACGGCGTGCACAACACCCGCGTGGTGCCGTTCGGCATCGACAAGCGCGGATTTTCGCCTCGCCGCCGGGACGACCGGATCCGCCAGCAGTTCCTCGCCCAGTGCGGCGTCGGCCCCGATGCCGACCTGCTGATGGTCGTCAGCCGCCTCGACCCCGAGAAGCGCATCCCCACGCTGCTCGAGGCGTTCAAGAAGGCATCCGAACGCCGACGGCTCGGCATGGTCGTCTTCGGCCGTGGCTCGCTCGAGCGCTCGCTGCAGCGCAAGATCGACCGCACCCCGGGCGTGCACCTTTCGGGCTACGTCGGCGATCGCGACTCGATGGCGATCGCGATGGCCAGCGCCGACGCATTCGTGCACGGCTCGGCCGCCGAGACCTACGGGCTCGTGGTCGCCGAAGCGGTCTGCGCCGGGGTTCCGGTGGTCGTGCCCGACCGAGGCGGTGCTGCGGCGCTCGCGGGTCCCGGCTACGCCGAGAGCTACCAGTCGGGCAACGCCCGCAGCTGCGCGGACGCGATCGACCGTCTGCTCGCACGCGACCGCGAGTCGCTGCGTAGCGCGACCACGGCCGCCGCCCGACGCATCGGCACGATGGACGATCACTTCGATCGCCTGTTCGATCTGTACGGCGAGCTCGCCGGCCAGCCCCGCATCGTCAAGCCGGCGGCGCGCGGCAACCTCCGCGTCGCAAGCTGAGCCACAGCCGACGCGCACGACGAACGGGCGGTCTTCGGGCCGCCCGTTTTGCGTTGGGGACTCACAGACCGCGGTGCTTGCTGCAGAACCCCACCAACCCCGCCGGGGCACCTTCGACGGGGCATCGTGCCTCGTCCTTGCCCACGGGATTGCCGTTCGCCTGCAAAAACACGAGGTCCTTCGCAGCCGCGAGCGGCGACAGGTCCCCGATCTTGTTGTTCGACAAGCGGAGGGTCTTCAAACCCGTGAGCGTACCGAGCGGCTCGACGGAAACGATCGCGTTGTCATCGAGATACAGCTCGTCGACGGAGGTGGCCCCCGCGAGAAACGAGAGGTCCTCGAGCGCGCCGTGCTCGATGTGCACCATGCGGAGCTGTTCGAAGCCCTTCAGCGGCGGCAGCTCGGCGCCTTTGGCGAGCACGACGGTGAGCCTCTCGAGGTTGGTGAGCCCGGCGACCGCACCGACCTCTTTGAGGCCAATCGAGCCATGCACGTGGAGGTCCTTCATGGCCGTCAGTGTGGCGAGGGGCTCCAGCGAGGTGATCGATGTCGGGCCGGTGATGTCGAGCTTCTCGAGCGTCGTGAGGCCAGCCAGCGGCGACAGGTCCTCGAGCTTCTTGTTCTCTCCCAGGGACAGTTCCCGCAGCTTGGACAGCTTGGCAACCGGAGAGAGATCGGCGTCCTTGCAGTAGATGAGATGCAGCGCCTCGAGCGAGGTCAGCTCGGCCACCGCCGAGATGTCCTGCACGCGCCGCGAGTCGACCCGGAGCTCGCGAATTCGCGTCAGCCCGCGCAGCCCATCGAGATTCTTGCTCTTGTGCCCTCGAACGTTGAGGACTTCGAGGTTGATGAGGTTGCCGATCGGCGCCAGATCCTTGACGTCGTTGAACGCCGCGTCGAGGTTTTGCAGCGTGTCGAGCCCTCCGAGAGCGGCGAGCGCGGTCGTCTCGCTCAGGCTGATGTCGAGCGTGTCGAGCTCGGCGAGCTTGGCGTAGGCCGCCGCGCAGCCGGTCTCGCCGACCCGCTCCTTCAGCAGCGCGATGAGCTTCCGGTCGGCGTCGGTCGCCGGCTTGGTGTCCTCGCACAGCTCGAGGAACGTCGGGTAGTTCCGCACCGTCGGCGGTGGAAGCAGGCTCAGCTCGGGTGCGGGCTCGGGCCCGGGATCGGGCTCCGGATCGCCCGCTTGGGGTTCGGGCTCGGGTTCGGGGATCGGCGCCGGCTTGGCCTCGCTCCCGCCCTCCGCTTTGCTCTCCGCTTTTCCTTCGGAACCCGGCTGCGCCTTGGCGTCAGTTTTGTCCTTCGCCTGGTCGGCCGCGGGCTCGGGCTCGCACGCTAGGCCCAACGCACACAACAGCACCGCTCGACGAAACACGGACGTGAGCATCCAGCATCGGACGCCCCGTGCCCATCGAAAAATCCACGCCTACCGGAGCCAGGGGTTCTTGATCAGATAGTTGACCCGGCAGCCGATCAGGACCTCATCCCCGAATGGCTGCTTGGGATCGGTGTCCATTCGGAACTTCACGTTGAAGTTGTACTGGGTCTGGCTGGGCGTGAGCGGGGTTTTGGGCGGCGTGACGTCGACGTCCTGAGCATCTTTGTGCTCGATCCGGCCCTGCTTGAATACGGTCTGCCAGTTTCCCCCGAAGCTGACCTTGTACTTGAGGCCGTTGGGCGACTTGAACCGGCACGTGGCGGATTGAACCCAAGCCTCGTCCTGGTCGGTGACGGGAAAGTTCACCGTCGCGGCGAGCTCGACCCAGTCGTCACGGTCCCTCACGTAGCACTTGTACGGCGTGGCCTTGAAGTGATCCTCCGGCCAGATGAAGGCAGACATCTCGTGGCACGGGATCCAGACCGAGCCCCGATGCACCAGATTCTTGAGGCCCGGCGTCTTCGTCTTGCTTTTGACCACCTTCTTGACGGGCGAAGCCACGCCGGGTGCTGCAACTGCGCTCGCGGCCCCGACCAGGCCAAGGCACAACGCGGAAACGAGCACATGGGAGACGCGGAGACGGCGGAGCAAGGCCATTACAGCGGTAGAGACAGCCGCCGCCGGATGTGACCCGTCTTTTTACTGTTCTGTCGGCCGGTCGGCATCGCCGTGTCCCCCGCTGTCGAGCGCTCCGATGAGGACGTCGACCAGGTCCGACTCGGTCACGAGCCCGACGACGGTGTCGCCCTCGACGACCGGAAGACAGCTGATCTTGAAGTTTCTCATCAGCTTGGCCGCGTCGAGCACTGACGTAGTCGGACGCACGACCTTGACGTCACGGCTCATGATCTCGTCGATCGCGATCGTCCGCTTGAACACTCGCGCGTCCTGCTCGTCGAGCTTCGCGATCGAGCTGGCCGCCGCTGCGAGAAGATCGCGATCGGAGACCAGACCAACGAGGTGACCGCCATCGCCCAGCACCGGCAAGTGCCGCGCCTCGATCGCCTGCATGAGTTGCTCGGCAAGGCTGACGTTCTCGTCGGCAGCGACGGTCACCAGCTTGGTGGTCATGACGTCTCGTACGAGCATCGACACGGTCGAGACTCTACCGCGCGACCGGAAGCCGCAGCCGGCAAGAACAGCGCTGCTACTGGCAGGTGATGGCGCCGCCGTCGAACGGGTGCCCCGGACAATCGGTGGGCTGCGTGCAGGCCCATTCGCACAGGCCGTTCGCGTTGCAGTTGTTGCCCAGGCCCGTGTCGACGCACTGTGTGTCGAAGTCGCAGTGACACAGACCATCATCACCGCAGGTCAGGTCGCCACCACACGGGTTGCCCTGGCAGCCGACGATGCAGATGTTCTGCCCGCCGAACGCGGTGCAGCGCGCCTCGGGCTGGCCACACACCATGATCGAGGACCCCTCGATGCTGGTCGCCATCATCTCGACCAGGCCCGCTTCGGAGCAGGCCCCCTGTGAGGGCTGCAGGCTGCAGCCGCCTACGCCGCCGCCGATGTCGACGCAGACCGCACCGCCGTCGGCACACTCCGCGGTCGAATCGCACGGGACCAGCGTCCAGCCGCTCGCCGCCGCCACACACGTGGGATCGTCGTTGCAGAGGATCGAGCAAAGGCCGGCGTTGCAGCCAAGGCCCGTCTCCTCGCCGTCGATGAAGCAGTCTTGCGGCTGCGTGCATTGATGCAGACAGACGGGACCCGACGGGAGCATGTCGTCGTCATCGTCGTCGTCGTCGTCGTCATCGTCGTCGTCGTCGTCATCGTCGTCGTCGTCGTCGCCGACCGTGTCGTCGTCGTCATCGCCGGCCGTGTCGTCG
>JGI12316J15310_10000041_pt119 | contig 40746 bp, 29 predicted proteins | sample MarCyaLeptolynsp_FD_15310 | JGI IMG/M metagenome (IMG submission 15310)
CACCCGCGAACGGCCGTCGTCCTCAACAACCTCGCCGCGGTCGAGGCGGACCGAGGGGAGCTCGCCGCGGCGCGACAATACGTCCTCAAAGCGATCGAAAGCTCGAAAGCGGCGGCGAGTGGTCGCCCCGAAGACGTGATCGCGATGCGGGTCAACGCGGCCACACTCGCGAGCCGAATCGGCGAGCACGATGCCGCAGTACGAGAGGCCACCGAAGCCCTGGCCACCGCAGAGGCGCAGCTCGGCGCGAGCTCGCGAGCGGCCGGCCTTGCCCTGATGGTGCTGACCGCAAATCGCTATGCCGCCGGCGACGTCGTGGGCGCAGAAGCAGCAGGGTGGCGCGCCGTCGAGCTTCTCGAGAAGCTCGGCGAAGCGGTCCTACTTTCGGAGACGCGTGCGCTCCTGGGCGAGATCGTGGCCCGAGCCCCCGGGCGCGAAGCGGAGGTGCTCGCCCTGCTCAAGCCGGTGAGGAGCGCCTGCAGTGGGCCCAGCCCGGCCGTCTCGAAACGTTCGTGCGCACGGGCGGTCTTCTTTACCGCGGTTTCGATGCCCGCAAGCGAGGCGGTCGACGAGTTCGTGGCCGAAGCGCGTGAGCTCGTCGGGGACGATCCCCGACCGCAGGACTTCCAGGCCTTCCATGACCGGCTCGAGGCGTGGCCCAACGACCGCGCCAAGACGCGATCGGGCACGGCGTCAGCCAGCCGGGTCGGCGTCAGTGCCGAACCATAGGACCGCATAGCCCTGGTCGACGCCAGCCCCGAGGGCCATCCACGGGTTGTCGGCCCAGATCCCCTGGTTGAGGATCACGGCATTGTGGCCTGAGCTGTTCTTCCAAAGCTCGAGCGCTTCGGCCGGCGACAGATCGAAGCCACCGCCCGCCGCATTCTCGTATCCGTTGCCGGTATAGACGGTGAGCTCCGAGGGCTTGTCCCACATGCACTCTGCGGCGGCGTGATCAGGGGTGTAGCAGCACGGCGACCATGCGCCGGCATTCGACCAGCTGTGCAGATTGCAGTTCGCCGGTGCGTGAGGCTCGTTGACGGCAAGGTCTTGCACGTGCGCGTCGCCGACGATGCACAACGAAGGCGATGCCGGAATCGCCGGAAGACCATTTTCGCCACGATACTCGTTGACCAGCGCGATCAGCTCGAGGGCGTCCGCAGAGCAGTCTTCCACCGGCTCCGGCTCCGGCTCGCCGGTCGTGCCCACGTCGTCATCGTCGTCGTCATCGTCATCGTCGCCAGGCGGGACGTTGTCGTCGTCGTCGTCGTCATCGTCACCAGGCGGAACGTTGTCGTCGTCATCGTCGTCGTCGTCCGACGGACCGTCGCCCACGGGTCCGTCGTCGTTGCCTTGGGTTCCGACGGCGTCGTCGTCGTCGTCATCCCCATCGTCGGCAACCGACTCCGAGTCACCATCGCCCCCTGGCATGTAGGGCGTGCCCGTTGGGGCACCCGAATAACACCCGCCGACGGCCAAGGCCGCGACGGTCAACCACCACGACCGCATGAGCTCAGCGTCCCGCATTCGCAGCATCGCGGCAAGTCCGATGGCGATCTGCCGCGACGATTGTTCGAGTCTGCGCGTGTCAACGGCGTCGGCGGGCGCACGACCCCAGCACCAGTGTGCAAAGGACCCCAACAACCACGCCGCGCGGGTGCGTGTCGGCACGACAAGAACAGCCACTGTCGTTGTCGGCACCCGATGCGCCCGTCGAGTCTCCGGTGGAGTCCGCACCACTCGATGTGCTCGCATTGGTGGTTGTTGTCGTGCCGGCGCCATCATCACCGCCGGTCGAGTCAGCACCGCCGAGTGGCCCGGGCTGCACCCATAGGTGGCTCGTCACGACACGTCGCTCACCGTCGACGAACACCTCGACACGGTACCGATCCTCGCCTTCGTCCGGAGCGGTCACCGTCCACTGCGCCTCGAACGGATCGGCATCGATGACCTCCAAATCGCCGGCTTCGCCGTTGTGGACCAGCCGAATCTCCTGGCCCTCCCCGCCTTCGACCTGCGCGACGAGAGTGACTTCGTTCGACGAGATCGTGTCTTGCTCGATCTCCTCGACTGCATCGAAGGTGAGCGTCGGGTCATCGGGCCCCTGCAGCTTGACGACCGTCCGACCGCTGCGCACGCCTTCGAGGATCGCCGGTACATCCAAGCGATCCGCCAAGACGAGGGTGGTCGGGTCGCCGATCGGGCTCTGAAACATGTTGAGGTCGACGCCGGCCTTGTGGTCGTCGCTGCCACCGATCGCAGCCACGTGAAAGCCCTCGGCGCACAGCGCATCCCAGAAGTCGATGGCGCCGTCGACGAACATGTACCCGAACGGCTGTAGGCCACCGCTGGCGATCTCCACCGCGTCGATCGTCGAGCCATCCACGTCTTGCCCCCAAGCGCAGCCGATGCACAGCGGTCCGAGGTCGTATGTCGGGTGGTTGATCGAGAACAGGGCACCTTGGTCGTGGTAGGCGGCGATCGCCCCCGCGAGCGTCACGTCGGGCTGCCCGATCTTGTGGTCCACCCAAACCGTCGCGCCGATGGCGTTGCCGTGGCCCGCGTAGGTCGTGAACTCCACGCCGGGGACGAAGAGCAGCTCGGGGTGGTTGGGCTGGACATCGGCAAAGAAGTCCTGCGCGGTGTGGACGTTGTGGTCGCTGATGACCACGAAATCCAGTCCGCGATCACGGGCAAACATGCCGACCTCGTCCAAGGGCGGCCGCGCATCGCCACTCTGCACCGAGTGCACGTGAAAGTCGCCCGCGTACCACGCCGTCCCCTCGGCCAGCGCTTCGGCATTCGCATATGGAGTGCGAGCCTCGGGCTCGAGCGTCGCAGTGTCCCGCATCAGGACCTCGATCGTGTAGCTGCCGGGCGGTTCCATGATCTGCGCCTTGCCCACCACGACCTGCCACTGGCCTGGCTCGATCGGTCCCGGCACGTAGCTCCGAGATGCTGCCTGCTCACCGACGATCGCGGGCTCGGAGTTGCCCCCGCCCCACCCTCGAAAGCCGTCCGCGTCGTACAGCCCCCAGTCGAGAATGTTGACGTTGGAGTCGTCGTCGTGGCGGATCTCGATCTCGACGACGCCCTTGGGCACATCGAACGGCACGAAGAAGTGGTCGAGCCCGTCATCGGGCACTTCTCCCTCGAGAGGGATTACAACCTCCCCTGCGTGCGCAGAGACGCTCCACAATGCACCGCCCGCAACGACTACCGCCCACCGCCTCATCGCGACGAGCATAACGGACCAAGCGGCAACTCAGGCTCCGGATCGCCGAACGATCTCGCCGCTCGAACCCGCTCTGCCGAGCGTGAGCGCGACCGCTTCCAAGAGCACCGCACTGCGTAGCGGCTTGGACAGCAGCGGACCCGGGAGGTCTCGCCCTGCTTGGTCTTCGGTGTAGCCACTCATGAAGATGATGCGAAGGTCGGGGCGGCGTCGTAGCAGGCGCTTCGCGAGCTCAGGGCCGGTCATCTCGGGCATCAAGACGTCCGTCACGAGCACGTCGCACTCGAAGCGCTCGTCGAACGCCGCGAGTAGATCGAGTGGATTGCCATACGCTGCCGTCTCGTGGCCAGCACGCTGCAGCATCGCCTCGATCACTTCGCGAACCATGTCGTCGTCGTCGCAAACGACAACGCGGCCCGTGACTCCCTCTGTACGGGGTGCATGCACGGCCACCAACTCGACGAAGGGCGGCTCGACCCAGGGCAAGACGATCGATGCCGTCGTTCCTCGCTCCGGCTCCGACGTAATGCACAGCGTGCCCCCTGACTGCTCGGCGAAACCGACCACGGAAGGCAAACCCAAGCCCGTGCCGTCGGGTCGCGTCGTGTAGAAGGGTTCGAGCACCCTTTCGAGGTCCTCTTTCGGGATCCCGCGTCCGGTGTCTTCGACCTCGATCGTCACCCACCCGTCCGAGCGTGCGGGCAACCGACCAGGCCAGCGCTGTGCAACCGCATCCTCGGCGTCCCTGCGCACGCGGATCTTGATCCGCCCACCGCTGGGCGTTGCATCCTGGGCGTTGAGCACGAGATTGATGATCGCGAGCTCGAGCTGACTGGCGTCGACGTCGATGCCGACGCGAAGGGGCGGGTGCTCGACGCTGAGCGAGATGTCGTCACGCAGCGACGGACGCAGGATCGCCTCGACGCCATCGAGCAGCTTGGATGGGTCGATGCGATCCGGCTCGAGGTGCTGGCGCCGCGCGAACGAGAGCAGCTGTCGCGTCAGCTTGGCGCCGCGGTCGACACATGCGCCCAGGCCGTCGAGCAGGTCCTCGTCTGCCTTGCTCGAGCGCCGCGCGAGCAGCTCCACCCCGCCTCCCAAGGCCGTGAGCAGGTTGTTGAAGTCGTGCGCGATGCCGCCGGCGAGGCGACCGACCGCCTCCATGCGCTCGGCAGCCGCGAGGCGTCGGGTCAGCTGCCGACGCTCCGCCTCGGCGGCGACGCGCTCGGTGACGTCGACGGCCCGAGCCAGTGTCCGGTCGTCCTCGAAAGGAAGCTCGCGAAGCGCCACCCAGGTCTCCTTGGCCGCGTCCAACACCGGGCGCGCCCCGTGATCGGCAGACTCGGGTCCGAATAGCGCGTCGAAGTCCGAGAGCACGGCATTGCGCCCCAGCATCGTCTCGGCGGCGGGGTTGGCTTCGCGCACGACTCGGTTCGGGCCGATGACGAACAACGCATCGGAGGCGCCGTGGAACACCCGCCGGTAGTGCGCCTCGCTGACGCGCAACGCCTTCTCGGCGACCTCGCGCTGCTGGATCTCGCGAACGAGTGAAGCATTGCGACGCTGCACGACCCGCGTGCGCCAGCGGTGCGCGGAGAAGCCGAGCAGAAGAAGCGACAGGCCAGCGGCGACCCACGTCGACGGGTGCTGGTACCAGGCCGCGGCGAGCTCGAACTCGAGGCGTAGCGACTCGGAAAAGTCGTCCTGCTCGTTGACGACCCGCAGCTCCACGCGATGCAAGCCTGGCTCGAGGCTTTCCCAAACCAGGCGGCGGTCTTCACCGAGCGGCTGCCAGCCCCCTTCCGCCTGACCGTCGACGAACTTGCGAACCTGGAGCAGTGCGAGCTCCGGACGACTCAGTGCATTCGCCGTGAATGCGATCTCGACTCGGCCCGGACCGGCCGGCACCTGTACCAAGGTGCCCGGCACCAGTGGAATCCCGTCGACCACAGCGTGCTGCAGAACGACCTGCGGAGTAGGCGGTTCCTCGTCGAAGATGCTCGTCGGATCGAGCAAGGCAACGCCCTCGACCGTCGCGAACAACAACACACCATCGTCGGTGCGAATGCCCGCTGGAGAACCTCCGCCATTGCCCTCCGGCGTGCTCCATCGCCGGACTCGCAGCTGCTCCTCGGGGTGATTCAGTCGGTCCTCGAGCGTGCGACGGGTCAGATGGCTGACTCCGCGGTTGCCATTGAGCCAAATGCCGCCCGCGTCGTCGAGCACGATCGCGGAGATGACCTCGTCGCGTAACCCGTCGGCTCGGGTCAGCTGCGTCATCGTGCCATCTCGGAACACCCCCAGACCTCCGCCGTAACTACCGAACAAGACGGTGCCGTCGTCCAGGCTCCTGATCGCTCGAACGGCTCCTTTGGGCGCCCCGTCGGCCCGACTCCACCGTTCGATGACGCCACCGCCGGTCATCCGTGAAATCCCACCGTGGGTGCCAAACCAGATCTCGTCCCCACGCCCCTTCTCGATCACCAACACGCGATCGTCGAGCACGTCGACGGGCGTCGCCGTCCCATTGCGCAACAAGAAGGCCCCGGCCCCGTCCGTGCCGACCCACACCCCCTCATCGTCGGGCAGCAGCGCGAGGACCCGTTCGTGAATGTTCGCCTGGAGCGTGGCGCCGTGCACCTCGTCCCACGTCCACACGTCCCCTTCCACACCGAGCCACAGCTCGCCATCGGTCCCCGCGGCCATCGCCCGCACGCAGCCCTCGACGACGTTGATCGTCTCGCCGCCGGGAACCTCGACGATGCCGTTCGCCCCACATCCGCGTCCCGCCCAGACCGTTCCGTCAGGTCGCTCGACCATCGGCAGGACGCCGTCGCGCACCGGCAAGACCGACCAGTCCTCACGGGTGACGCGAACGAGACCATCCGCATCGGTACCGACCCACAGGTTCCCTTCGCGATCGACGAACAGCCGACGAATCTCAGTCTCGAGGTCGAGCGAGAGGTCTGCCGTGTGGCTGCGAACCCACGTCTCGCTTCCGTACCAGACGTCCCCCTTGCCTCCGCTCGCCACGAAGTGGACTGGCCGCTTCTCGATCGACTCCACCGCATCACCGCGCAGCCGCACCAAACCATGCGGCCCACCGACGAGTACCGCGTCGGACTCGGTGGCCAGGGCATGAACGATCTCGACGCCCTCGAGCTCGACCCGCTCGCAGGACGGATCACATCGCAGCAGCCCGAACTCGCTGCCGACCCAGGTCGCCTCGTCGGTCCGAACAACCGCATGAGCGTCGAGCGTGTCGGGAATCGCAGTCCACTCCCCGTCCCACTTCGCGACGCCACGACTACCGGCGATCCAGATGCTCTCGCCATCGACCTCGAGATCCCAGACCGCGCCGCCCGACAGCGGTGACTCCGGTAGCACTTGCTCGGTCCCGTCGGGGGCGATGCGCACCACGGAGCCGTCCTGCAGCCCAACCCACAGAGTGTCGGCCTCGGACATGCCGAGCTCGGTGATCCGAATCGTCGACCATCCTTCGGAGGTCGAGCTCGACCAGACCTCGAAGGCGGCACCATCGAAACGCGCCAGCCCGCCGAATGTGCCCACCTGCAGCAGGCCATCCGAGCCCTGCGCGACGGCGGTCACCGACGACTGGGGAAGCCCATCCTCCGTGTCCCAGCTGTGGTCCACCGCCCGGGCGGTGGGCACGATCGCCAGCGTCGCCAGCAGGGGCAGGGCAAACACCGTCCAGACTAGATCCTCCCCGCGCGCGTGGGAGTTCGATTTTGGGCCCTCGAGTGCGCTATGGCAGCTTACGGACGCCGATATCGTCGAGAAGATACTCGACTGTTGCTTTGTGCATGTCGATGCGGCGCGCCTCCGGGAACGCCATCCAGGTCTCGATGCACAGACCGATGCACCCCACCGCATCGACGATCACCTCGGTCGACGACGTGGCCACGGGAAAATACTGAGGCTCGAACTGCTCGCCCTCGCGGGTGAATCGTTCGTTCAGGCGGGCGATGGTTCGATCGACGATCGGCGGACGCGGCTCGACGCCGTACACGATCGTCTGACCGAACGACGGGACGATATCGGGCACGAAGCGCTTCTTGGACTCGTGCAGCGTCACGACCATCGCCGGGCGCTCGTCCTTCACCAGGTCCATGAAGCGTCGTGCCAGGCGAAGCTCGCGCTCGGGCGCGTCGGCGTCACCGGGAAAACAACGATTGAGATCGAGACCACCCACGGGCATCCGCATGCGCACGCGATACGCCGGCGGGTTCATCACCGGCACGACGATGAGCTTGCCGTGCGTGGGCCGGATCTCCTCCTCGAGCAGCTCGTACAGGGCGTGAACGCCTGCCACCTCGTCGCCGTGAATGCCGGCCTGAACGAGGGCGGTGGGTCCGGCCTCGTCCGCCTCGAACACGTGCAGCGGCAGCGTGGGGGAAAACCAGTGAATCCCGGCTCCAAGCGGCATTGTTCGGCGTTTACCACGCTTGTGAGTCTCACCGCCCCACGGGTCGGCACGGCACGTGCAACTGCCGCGGGCGCGCTCCGTCTTCGCGGACGGAGACACCCTCCGATGATCGCGACGACTCCCCCGATGCCCTATGGCGGCCCCCTCGCCCCCAGCGCCTCCGTGTCGGGCGGCGCTCTCCCCACGGGGTCCTTGCCGGTGCCGGCCCGCCGCTACACCCCCGCGGGCCAGCTCACACGCGCCCGCCGGGGCGCCGCGGCCGTCGCAATTCTCGCCGGGCTGACCGCCCTCGCCCCCGTCTCCACCTGGCTCGTCGCCAAGTACGCACTGACCCTCAGCGCCAGCACGATGCGGGCTTACTCGCTCGCGTCGATGACTGGAGCAGGTCTGCTCGGGCTGCTCACCGGGATCGCCCTGCTCGTTTGGGTCCACCGAGCGCACCGCGCCCTGCATGCCCACAATGCCCGGACCTCGCTGTCGGCGGGCCTGGCCGTCGGTGGGTTCTTCATCCCGTTCGCCAATCTGGTGCTTCCGTTTCTCGCGATTCGCGACGCCGTGCGCGTGGGCAAAGGCTCGCTCGAGCTCGCGGTCGTGCTGTGGTGGCCGGTTTGGATGGCCTACGCCGCACTGCACCTGGTGCACAGCCTGGCGATGTCGGTGGTGCACAGCCCCGAGCTGGCTGATGCCGTGCCCACCCGAATCGTCGAGCTCGCGACCGGCCTCGTTTCGTGGTCGTGGATCGCAGACATGGCGGGCGCCGGGCTGGCGTTCGGCGTGCTCGGCCTCATCGCCGCCCTCGCCGCCCGCACGCGCTGAGACCTGTCCCATGCGACAACGGCTTCGCTCGAGCTCGTAGCGGGCCGTAGGCGCGTCGACTCGATGGCTCGCGCTTTGCACAGCAAGGCGGCATGCGCCCTGCTCGGCTTGTTTTTGCATCGCTCGCGCTGATCCCCGCCATCGCCTCGGCGGCTCCCGTCGACGACGCTGCCGATCCCGCGCTCGACGACGCGACGAGCTTCGACTTCGACGGCGTCACGGACATCAACGCATCCGGGTTTGCGACTCCGGTTGGGGACGTGCTCGTCACCGTCGAGGTCGACGCGTCTGCACCGTCGGTCCTCGAGTGCTTCGAGCCCGAGGCCAACACGGGCTGCCGACTCGTCTCGTACCAAGACACGCCGGTCACGATCACGTTCGATCCGCCAGTGTCCGCCGTCGGTCTGACGATGAGCTACTCCGTCGGGCCCTTCTCTGCCACGTTCGAGGGTGAGAGCGGCCAAGAGTTGGTGACCGATGCGACGAGTGGGTGGCAGCACCCCGACTCGGTGTTCGTCGGTGCCAAAGAGCTCGGCCCGATCTCGTCGGTGACGCTCGACGCCGGTGACTACGCGACTTATTGGGACGATCTGACGATCGCCACCGGGACGGCGACGGCACCGGCCGATCTACGTCTGTCACTCAGTCCCGCGCGAGCCGAGCTGGGAGCCAATGCGAGCTGGCCGATCGAGGTGACCCTCGACAACGCAGGTCCATCCGACGCGACGCAAGCTCGGGCGATGATGTTGGTGCCTCGCGGGGCCAACATCGACGCGCTTCCCGAAGGCGGCATCCCGACGGCCGGCGGAGCGTTCTACGAGTACGGAGACCTCGCGAATGGAGCCACCGGTGCGAGCCTCGCCCCGCTGACGACGCCTTCGCTTGGCGATTTTTCGTGCGAGGACACCATCGTTGCGATCGGCGTTGCTCAGCACGACGGCGGCGATCCGAATCCTGCCAACAACATTGCGATCGCATCCGCGACGTTCGATCGCTCGTCGGCCCCGACCACCGAATCCTGCGACGACTTCGTCGACCGCGACTGCGATGGGTTGATTGGGTGCTTCGACCCGGACTGCTCCGACAACCCCGCGTGCGAGATTCCGCCCTCGCTCGCCGGGCGCCTCCCGTTCCCGCCCACGCTGCCCATTGTCCCGGTGGGCGAGCCCGACCCGCTCGACGCCTTTCCCGATCCGTTCGAGCTCCCGGACGCACCTCCACGGTGCGAGAACACGAACCTTCACGGGGAGCTCGTCGAACGCCCGGCGATCTGCTGCGCGCCGCGACCGTGCGCCTCGTGTACCGATCCATCGCTCGCGGACTGGCTCAACACCTGCCCCCCGCTCGATCCCAACTTCAAGGAGGCCGATCCGCCCGTCAACGGCCTGGGCTTCGGTACGACGGCGGCTGGTCAGCGAATCTCGTATGCGATCACCTACGAGAACATTGGAGGGTCTCCGGCACACGACGTCTCGATTGTGGATGTGCTCGACGCGGACCTCGATGACTCGACGCTCGAGCTCGAGGGCGCGGCAACGTACGACCCCGTGACCCGCGGGATCCTTTGGGTCGACGACGAGCTGCCTCCGATGGAGCCGCGCACCGTCCGCTACTCCATCGAGGTCCGCGACGACGCACCGCTGGGAACGCAGGTCCGAAACCACGCGATCATCGTGTTTCCAGACGCTGCGCCTCCCAGTGCAATCGCGACGAACGTCGTGGTCCACTCGATTCCGTTTCCGGACGAGGGCGGCACAGCGCAGCCCGACCTTCGCATCGACGGGTGCGTCGACCGAGGCGACGGCACCTTCGACGTCCTGGTGGAGAATCACTCGCTGGCCTTCGTCTACAACGCGGAGGCGACGATCCTGGACGCGCCCGAAGGCTTCATCGTCGGTGACGACACCTGCGCGTTCGCTCATCCGAGCGACCCGGAGCCGGATGCGATCGCCACGATCGTCCCGTGGGCGATCACGCGGTCGATCGATACGGTCCACCTCGAGGTCCCCGAAGACTTCGAAGGCGACCCGTGCGATGCCCTGAACTGGCAGATCTCGTATCGCCTGGCCGACGGCACCACCGTGCAGACCGACGGCTGGGGCGACGGCAATGGCTCGGTGGATGGCGACGACGATGACGACGACGACGAGACCGGGGGCGAAACGGACGGCTGGGAGAGTGGCAGCGGCGGAGACGGAGCCGCGACCGGGACCGATGGCGGATGCAGCTGCCGTAGCAGCTCGACCCCGTCCGGCGCCTGGCTCGCTCTGCTCCTGCTCGGACTGCGACGCCGCACACGGACGCGGCACCGCCACGCCTGAACGATTCGAAGCGCGCGGGCGTCGTGCCTCGCACTACCCAAAGCACGTCGAAAGAGGCGCCTTCGGGGCAAACCTGCGGCGAATCCCACGTGGGCGCCGGGCTACCATCGTTGCGGGGTGGCGGAGTCAGAGGATTGGTTTGTCGAGCCTTGGGCTGAGACGCCCGCAAGCGGCGACGTGCCGCCGGCCGTGCATGCGGTCGAGCCAGGGTCGCGGATCGGGCGCTACGTAGTCCTGCAGCCTCTCGGCAGTGGGGGCATGGGTGTTGTCATGCTCGCGCACGATCCCCAGCTCGATCGACGGGTGGCACTCAAGGTGCTCCGACCCGGCTACTGGGGCTCGGACCGCAACGGACGGCGCCGGCTCCTCCGAGAAGCGCAGGCGATGGCCGCGTTGTCGCATCCCAACGTGGTCAAAGTGCTCGACGTCGGGACGGTCGGCCGCGATGTCTTCATCGCGATGGAGTACATCCGCGGCCGAACGCTGCGTGACCTACTCGCCGCCGAGGAGCCCACGTGGGCCGAGCTCGTCGAGCTTTTTCGCGCCGCCGGCCGTGGACTGGCAGCCGCACATCGGGCCGGGCTCGTGCACCGAGACTTCAAACCCGAGAACGTGATGCTCGACGACAGCGGCAAGGTCGTCGTGCTCGACCTCGGCCTGGCTCGCGCTGCCCGTACGACCCAGCGCGGCAACGAAGCGACTCCCGAGTCGACGGACGAACCGTCCTCGAGCGGTGGCGACGACTCGCTGACCGCCACCGGCTCGGTGATGGGTACGCCGGCGTACATGGCTCCGGAACAGCACCGTGGCATCGTGCTCCCGGAGTCGGATCAGTTTGCCTTGTGCGCCGCGCTCTACGAGGCGCTCTACCGCAAGCGCCCGTTTGCCGGCGGGGACATCCTCTCGCTCGCACGGGCCAAGACGCGAGGACAGCTGCGGGCTATTCCGCGCGACAGTGATGTTCCCCGACACGTTCGACGCACGCTCGTCCGCGGACTCGATCCCGATCCTGGTCGGCGCTTCTCGTCGATGGACGAGCTCGTCGCCCGCCTGGACCCGTCCGTCGCCACCGATCGCCGACGCGTGATGTACAGCTTGGGCGGGCTTGCGCTGGTCGGCTCGCTGATGGCGGCAGGCTTTGTCGTGCCGAGCGATCACGACTGCTCACCCAAGGCCACGGCCTGGGACGACGATGCACGCGACCGCGTCCGGTCGGCATTTGCAGACAGCGAGCTTCCGTACGTCGAGCAGACGACGGCAACGGTCGTGACGAAGCTCGACGCGTACTCCGATGCGATTGTCCGCGGGCGCGAGTCGGTCTGCCGGGCGACCTACGTCGACCGCAGCGCAGACGAGACCGAGCTCGATCTCCGAACGGCATGCTTGGACCGGCGCGACCACGAGCTCGCCGCGATCGTCGAGGTACTCGGGGCAGCGAATGCCAAGGTGCTCGAGCGAGCGGCGGGTGCCGTGCGGGCGATGTCTCCCGTGGATGCGTGCCACGACCTCGAGAGGCTCGCCGCCGACGTACCGGAGCCGGAGTCGCCGAACGACCGCAGGACTCTGGCCCGCCTCGAAGGCCGCCTGCATCTGGCGACCGCCCGGATTCGCACCGGAGCATATGCCGAGGCCCGGGATAGCCTGCTCGCGCTGCGGTCGGAGGCACAACGACTGGGCCACGACCCCTTCACCGCGGAGGTACACCTGCGGCTCGGAGACGTCATGGGCCTGCTCAACGAGTTCACGGTCGCACAACACGAGCTCGAAACGGCGGCCGCGATGGCGACCGAGAGCCGTCACGATCGCGTGGCCGCGAACGCGCATCGCATGCTGGCGTGGAACCTCGGTCACTCGCAGGCTCAGCCCGAGGCAGCCTCCCACCACCTCGACGCCGCGGACGCCTTCGTCGAGCGACTCGGAAGACCCACGGAGATGACCTCGGAGCTGCTTCGTGTTCGGGCCGTGCTGGCGCACGACAGTGGCGACTTCGAGGGAGCACGGCGGCGCTTCGACGAAGGACGGGAGCAACTGGTTGCGGCCGGTCTGCCAGTTCCTGCGGCCTTGCTGGCGAACTCCGCACGTACGCTCACGAGCCTTGGTGCGCGAGCCGATGCCGAGGCGCTACTCGAGCAGGCGGCGGCGCTCATCGACGCGGAATCGGGCCCCGACCACCCGCGCGCGGCGAAGGTCTACACCCAGCTCGCGCAGCTGCACGTCGACGAGGGTGAGTTCGAGGAGGCCCGCGGGCTTCACGAGCGCGCCCTGAAGATCCGCCAGCGATCGCTCGGCGAAAACCACCGCCTGGTCGCCTTCTCGTACAACAACCTCGCCGGGATCCACATGTACATGGGTGCGCCGGCCAAGGCTCGCGACTACTACGACCGGGCGCGAGCGATTCTCAGCACGCTGATGGGAGCCGACCACCCGGACGTCGGCCGAATGACGCTCAACATCGCCGACCTCTACAAAGAGGAGCAGGACTGGCGCGCGGCCGAGCTCGAGTACGACCGGGGCATTCGGATCCTCGAGAGCGCCCTGGGGGAGGATCATCCCCACGTCGCGCACGGACACAACAATCTCGGCGCGCTTCGGTACGATCGTGGCGACTACGATCGATCCGCGATCAGCTACCGGCGCGCATTGGCGATTTTGGAGCGCGCGCTCGGACCACGACACGCGGACCTGGCGTACCCGCTGGTGGGCCTCGCTCAGGCCGAGGCCGGTCGGGGGCATCACAAGCTCGCGATCCCGCCACTCGAACGAGCCCTCGCGTTGCGGGAGGGACGGAAGGACGTCGATCCTTACGACCTGGCCGACGTTCGCTACGCGCTGGCGCGATCGCTGGATGCCTCCGGGTCGGATCGCGGACGAGCCATCGTGCTCGGCAAGCAAGCCATCGCCGCCTACGAGGCAGACGAGAGTGGGAGAAGCACCCCGCTCGAAGAAGCAAACGCCTGGCTGGCGGAGCTCACCCCGTAGGATCGATTGTGCGCATGACGGCGACGAGATACCGTGGTCGTGGCCCCCTTCGATGGCAGACTTACGTCTTCGTGCGCTGATTTGCTGCGGCCCAGGACCCGTCCGGGAAGCCGCAATCGCGCTGGTGGGTAGTGCCGAAGCGTTCGAAATCGTCGGCCAAGCGGCCCACGCGGACGAGGTCACCGAATATGTGCGAGCAACGCACCCCGACGTGCTCGTCATCGACGAAGCGCTGGTCGGCGGCGATGCACGACAGCTCGCAACCCGGCTCGCCCTCGAACGGCCTCTGCCGACATTGTTGCTCGTCGATCAGGACGCCGGAACGCCAACGTCGCTCGAGCGACGGCTCCGATTGTTTCGCCTCACCAAGCAGCAACTCCGATCGACCAATACCGTCGATCAGTCGTTCGCCCGCACTCGCTTGCGACTGGTGGCATCGCGCGGACACGACTCGCGGAGCACGGTGCCTCCGGGCGAGCTTCAGCCGGTGTTGTCCGCGCTGCGCAACGACGATCGGAAACGGGCGGACACGGGCGCTCGCCGACTCGTTGCCACCCCGCTCGACCTCGCCGTCATCGCCCTGGATGGTACGCACATGGAAGCGATGCAGGAGGTCCTCACCGAGGTCTCCACCTTGATCGTACCGGTGCTCGTGGTGAGCGAGGACCCCTCGGTGTGTCAGACGTTGGCTTCGGTTGCCAGCTACCAGCACTTGCCCGCGGCCTGGCTGACCGAGCCTGCCAGTATTCGGCGCGCGAGTGGCCTGCTGTTCGTCGAGCCCAGGCGCCGAGTCGTCGTGCGGCCCAGCGGCGTCTGGGTGTCGTCGCTGGAGCAGGGCCCGTTGTCGATGCCCGAAGTGATCACCAGCGCCAGCACCCTAGAGGGCTCGTTGCTGCTCGCGGCCGCGAGTCGGCGAGACGTCATCGTGCGCACCGTCGCCGATGCGTCCCGGGCCGGCGCCAACGCTTGCCTGTTGGAGCCGCCCCCGGGCGCGCCGACGTCCGACAACCTGGTCGAAACGAGTCGCGAGGCGCTCGCCTGGATGCTCGGCGCGGGCGTGATCCCGCGCCGGGTCTGATCACACCCGCGCTAGCTGCAGGTTGAACGCGCCGCTGTCCGTGGCGGCGTAGATCCGTGTCCACAGCAGGAGCCAAGCTTCCGTGGCACGCGCCCCGGAGATGTCGCCGAGGTCGAGCATCTCGTCGGTGCGCCAGCCGAACGACTCGAGCAGCCTTCGCACTGCGCTCTTCGCTTCCGCATCGTTGCCGCAAAGAAAGACGACGTGCGAGCTGTCGATCTTACGTGGGTCGATCATCAGACCGTTCCACATGGTGTTGAGCGTCTTGACCACCTTCGACCGCGGAAACGTACGCTGGAGCTGTTCGCCCAGCGAGTCGTCGTTGCACACCGAGAGCTTTGGCGGGAAGCCCTCGGAAAAGTCGAGCGGGTTGGACACGTCGATGATGATCTTGCCGGCGAGGCTGTCCTCACCGGCAGATTTCAGGGCGTCGACGCTGGCGACCCCGAGCGTGGCGTTGACGACCAGCTCGCCAAACACCGCCGCGTCGGCGTATGTGCCCGTTGATGCGCGATCGCCTGCCTCGGTGGCCCAAGCGACCGCTTTGGGATTGTCCCCCGTGCGTGATCCGAGGACAACGTTGTGGCCGAGCTCCACCAGCTTGCTGGCGATGGTGCGGCCGACTTCTCCGGTTCCCATGACTGCGATGTTCATGGCCCGCAACATGGCGCCGAGCGGGTGGTGAACAAGCCTGCCAGATGGCAACCTTATGTTTCCAATTTGGAAACACCGCAATGGAGGCCCCGACCGACCTTTTCACCGGCGTCGTGCAGTTCGTTGCCGTCGCCGAGGCCAAGAGCGTACGCGGAGCGGCACGACAGCTGGGCGTCACGCCATCTGCGATCAGCAAGGCCGTTGCCAAGCTCGAGGCGGCGTTGGAGCTCCGCTTGCTCGACCGTTCGGCGCGCCGCGTCCAGCTCACCGACGAGGGCAGGGCCGTCTTCGGACACTATCGTGAGGCCGTTGCGCGCGGACTGGCTGCCCGCGACATTGCCTTGCTCGCTCGCGAGCGCCCGCAGGGCCAGCTTCGCGTATCAGTTCCGTACATCCTGGGCCGACGCCTGATCGCCCCCGCGTTGCCGCGATTCTTCGAGCGCTACCCGGCTCTCTCGGTGCGCCTATCGCTGAGCGACAGCTTCGTACGCTTCTCCGAGGGCAACGCCGACGTGGCGATCCGAATCGGCGATCCCGCCGACTCCGAGGCGGCGATGCGACGGCTCGGTCGAACGCAGTGGACGACGGTCGCTTCGCCCTTGTACCTGGCGCGGTACGGCACCCCGACCAAGGTTGCGGAGCTCGAGGCCCATGAGTGCCTGCGGTTCGTGACGCCGGCCGGACGGGCAAGGAACTGGACGTTCACCGACCCTGCCGGGCGCCCTCGGATCGAGCGGGTTCGGGGCTCGCTGGTCTGCGACGACGGCGACGTGCTCATCGACGCCGCCATCGCCGGCGCGGGCATCGTCCAGGCGTTCGACTTCATGGTCGCCGACGCGATCGCAGACGGCCGGCTGGTGCAGGTTCTGCCCACGAAAGCAGCCCCCGGCCCTCGCATCGTGCTGTTGGCCGCCCCGGGCCGCATCTCATCACCGAATGTCCGGGCGTTCCTCGAGTTCGCTCAGCGCCTGTTCGCATCGACGTAAGCCGGCTGACGCCGCAGAAAAAAGTGGTCTAGATGTAAACCGCGCTACGTTGGCTTCGATCGATACACGAACCGGGTACGTAGGTGGCGCAACTCAACGTGTGGAGCCGCTCATGCACGACCCGTCCGATCCCACCAGTCTGCTCAGCGACCTCGAGCTCCGCCGTGATGCCTACGTCCGCCTGATGGAGCGCTCCGTCCTGCAGAGTGTCCAGGCTGGCTACCTCGAGGAGATCGCCAAGATCAGCGAGAAGATCGAGCAGGTGGCAGCAGCCGCTGCGGCCCAAGACCTCTACGACGGCCCGCTCGTGGAGATCGAGCTCGGCGAGGACGACGACGACTTGCTGCTCGACGACGCAGTCGTCGTCGAGCTGCTCGAACAAGATCCCGAGGAAGAGGGCGTGGAGCTGGAGCTGATCCCCTTCGGCGACGAGGACATGACCAGTCTCTTCCGCATGACGCTGCCTTATCCGACGGCGGAAGACCGCTTCCGCGTCCCGCCGCTTTGAAAAGGACCTGCTACGGCAGGTAGAGCACCGCAACGACGGGGCGGTGATCCGATGCGTCGGCACTGACGCCACACGCGAGCGGCTCGCCCAGCTTGGGCAACACGTCGCCGTACGGAAAGTCGTCGACGCCGTCGTCTTCGCAGGCCTCGTACGTCTCGGCCACTGCGACCTCGCCGGCATCCTCGTAGATGTAGTCGAGGCGCACGAGTCCGGGCAGGTAGGTCTCCGTCCACGGCGTGTCCTCGACCCGAGCATGGACCCGCTCCAGCGTAGCGTCCTCGAGCGGTGCGAACGGCTCGTAGGTCAGCGGCAAGGCAATGTCGCTGCCGAGCTCGTACGCGAGCGGGAGTCCGCCGGGCAGTTCGTCGAACGTCTGCTCGTCGGGCTGCGGCGTCTCGTTGAGGTCGCCGATGACGAGGATTGCGTTGTTGGGAAAGATGTCGCGCTCCGCCTCGACCACCTGCCCTAGCCGAATCGACTCGACCATGCGCCGGAATCGATCGACATCGTCCTGGCCCGACTTGAGGTGCGCCGCGATGACGGTGACGTAACGGTCGGCAGACTCCACGAGCAGACGCAGGCGAACGAACGGCCGCGTCACGTCGTTCGCGCTGGCGTCGGTCGAGATGTCGTCCGCGTAGAGGACGTCGGCGCCGGCGGGCTCGATGCGACTCAGGCACGCGTTGCGAATGAAGCCGGTCGGAGTGCCTTCCGCGGGGGCGAGCACGACGTGCTCGTAGCCGGCGGCTAAAGCAACCGCTTGAAGCTGCTCCTCCTCGGCGTCCCCGACTTCCTGCAGGCACACGACGTCGGCATCGATGCGCTCGAGCACGGCGATGAGCTGGTCGTGCTGAAGCGAGCCTTCTTCGCCAACGTCGCGCACGTTCCACGTCGCAACCCGGAGATACCGCGCCGCGCACTCTTGGTCTTCCCAGCAGTCGGAGTCCACGCAGTCGAGTCGACCGTCGTCGTCCTCGTCGATGCCGTCGTGGCAGTCGAGCTCCGCGTCCGGCAAGTCGACGGTCGATTCTCCGTCGCCGGTGCTCTCGCACGATGATGCGCATCCGGTCGAGGAGGGTGAAGTGGTCGTTCCTCCGGACGACCCTTCGTCGGCTTGCGACGCCGTCGTTTCGCCCGAGTCGGTGGGCAATGGGCCATCGTCGGTGTTCGGCTGTTGGGCCGTCGTCGACCCTCCATCCTCGACCGCAGCCTCCGGATCGGACGCGGTCGGGCAGCCCATGAGCAACCCAGCTGCGATCGCGAGCGCACGTCGGCCGAACATCCGGCGGAACGTAACGCCATTTCGCATGCGCCTCCAGTCACCGGCGGCGAACGCGGTAGTCTCCGCGTCGATGCGACCCCTCGCAACCGCCCTCGCTTCCGTTTTGCTCCTCACCGCGTGCGACGACAAGAAGGAAGAGAGCGGCGACGGAGGAGAAGGGACCCCCTCGGCCCCCGACAAGCCCGCTGGAGACGATGGGGCGACGCCGACCCCGACGAATCCGCCCATCGCGAGCCCCAAGCTCAAAGGCGCGATGGAGCTCCCCGCCGCCGTCCCAGCCGGCGCCGCCGGCGTCCTGATGGTGCGCGTGCCCGACTCGCTGTTCGCGTCCGCCATGAACGCCGACCCTCTGGGTCTCGCGAAGGGCGACCTCGAGGAGCTCGAGAAAGAGATCGACGAGTACCTACGCTCCCAGCTCGGGATCACGATGACCGATGCCACCGCGGTCGCGGCCTTCTTTCTCGGCGAAAAAGACTTTGGCGTCGTGCTCGTCGGGGTCGACGGCGAGATCAAGGGCACCAAGAAAGGGGAGCATCAGGGCGTCGACCTGCTGCAGCTTCCCGGCGGCTCGGAGCTCCGCGCCGCGACCAAGGGAGACCTGCTCATTCTCGGCTCCGAGAACAGCGTGAAGGCGGCACTGGATGCGCAGGCAGACGACGCCAAGTCGTCGCGCAAGGTCGACGCGCTCGGCAAGATGTTCGCATCCGAGACCGATGGCGTTGCCATGGCGATTGGTCTGGACATCAACCTGGCCCCGAAGGGTCTGCGGCGGGAGCTGCCCAAGGACATGAAGCTCGACCGCGGATTCGCAACGTTCGGAGACCGCGGACTTCGGTTGCTGCTCGAAGGCGACGAGACGAGCCTCAACCAGGTCTCGGGCCTGATCACCATGGGTTTGAGCGCCGCGCTCGCCGAAATGGAGAAGCAAAAGGAGCGCGCGACAAAGCGGGAAGACCCCGGCGAAATTCTCGAGGGCGTCGCCGCGATCATGGGCACGCACTACATGCGCCAGGCCCAGAAGATGCTCACCCCGAAGATCGAGGGCCAGCGACTCACGGTCGAGGTCCCGATGTCCGCAGGCGATCCCGCGATCTTGGCTGCCGTGGTGGGCATGAGCGCCGCAGTCGCGATCCCGGCCTTCACCAAGTACATGCGCCGCTCCAAGACGAGCGAGGCACGGGTGCAGCTCGCCAAGATGTTCGACGGTGCCTCCGCGTACTTCGACGAAGAGACGGTCTCCCGGCCCCCGATCGTTGGAGGTAGCCCGCTGCCACCGGTCACGCCGCACAAGTGCCCGAACAATGGCAAGCTCGTCGGCGAGTCCGGCATCACGCCGCCGCTTTCGGTGGACTGCAGCAAGGGCCCGGGCGGACGCTGTGTCCCGTCGGATGGTGGCGGCGGCGGAGCTGGCTACTACGACCTGAGCGTGTGGACCGACAACGACGTCTGGAACGGGCTCAACTTCCAGATGGAGCAGGCCCACTACTTCCACTACAACTTCAAGTACGCCAACACCGAGGGAGAGTTCGGCGAGTGCATGTTCACCGCGCAGGCGTTCGGCGATCTCGACGGCGACGGCGTGTTTTCGACCTACGAGCGTTCGGGAGCCGGGGGCAAGCACGGGATCAGCGCAGCAGCGGGTCTCTACATCGACCGCGAGACCGAATAGCGGGTAGTGCCCGGCGATCGCCAACCGATCACGGGCTCGGACGTGAGTTCATCCCGGGAACCAAAGCCACCAGAGCGGGAAAAGCAGCGTCATGCGTAGAGCAGCCAGCTTGTTGGCCTTTTCTGTGGTCGCGGTGGGGGCGTGGCTCACCCCTGCAGTTGCCGAGGCGTGCAGCTGCTTCACCGACGAGGTCCTGCTGTGGCCCCAGGACGGCTCGTTGGCGGAGGACGAGGCGCTGCTGCTCCAGATCCAGGGTTGCGGCACGAGCCTGGGCTCGGGCGACGCGCAAGAGCACGTTGCCTTCGTCGACGGCAACCGGGTCGAGCTCGCTTCCGTGGACGGGCGACCTGGCTACACCATCGAGCCGATGCCCGAGGTGGGCACCACGGTCACGATCGCTCGCTGCGGCTACGAGTTGGAGTGCGAGCTCGACATGGTCGAGCCCGACAATCGCTTCGACATCACGATCGTCGACGCCGCCTCCGGAGGCGAGCCCGCCGATCCGGCCGTGACCGAGCTCGACTACGAGCTGGCCGAGCTCGACGACTGTGGCTTCGGCACGATCAAGGCGCGCGACTGGACGTTCGAGCTCACTCCAGACTCGGGCGAGCCGCGCGTGCACGAGATCACCTTGGGCTCCGAGGACGATCTGCGACCCGCCTACCGCTTCACGGAGTCGTCCGAGCCGGTCGAGTACGTCTTTCGCCGCACCGAGGAAGACGCCGGCAAGACCGTGTGCGCCACCGTGCGCAGCTACGACATGGCGGGCAACCAGTCCTCCGAAGTCTCGACCTGCTACGAGCTCGGCAGACGCGAAACGCTCGACCGCGCCGGCTGCTCGTGCGCGGCGGACCCCAACCCGACGCAGAACCTCGTCCTCACGCTGCTCGCCCTGACCGCACTGCTGCGAACGCGACGGTCCTGACACGCTATCCTCCGCGCAATGCGGCAGGTGTGGATTTCGCGACGAGGCGCTCCAGAGGTACTCGAGGTTCGTGAGGCGACGGACCCCGAACCTGGCACGGGCGAGATCGCGATCGCGGTCGAGGCCGCCGGAATCAACTTCGCCGACATCATGGCGCGGATGGGCCTCTATCCGGACGCGCCGCCCCTGCCGTGCGTCGTGGGCTACGAGGTCGCCGGAACGGTGACGGCCGTCGGCAAAGGCGTGACCGAGTTCTCCGAAGGCCAGCGGGTGCTCGGAATGACGCGCTTCGGCGGCTACACCGACCGCGCAGTCGTGCCGGTGGTGCAGGCGCAGGCGATTCCGAGTGACCTCTCGTATGCCGAGGCGGCCGCGATTCCGGTCAACTACCTCACGGCGTGGCTGATGCTCGTCAAGCTCGGCAACGTCGAAGCCGGGGAGAAGGTCCTCGTTCACGCAGCGGCCGGTGGTGTCGGGCAGGCTGCCATCCAGATCTGCAAGTGGCGCGGCGCGACCATCATCGGCACCGCCAGCAAAGGCAAGCACGCGCGGCTCGAGGAGATGGGCGTCGAGCACGTCATCGACTACCGCAACGAGGACTTCGAAGAAGCAGTGCGCAAGTCGGTCGGTAGCGTCGACATCGTGCTCGATGCGGTGGGGGGCGAGAGCCTCGCGAAAGGCTATCGGCTGCTCGCTCCGCTCGGGCGGCTGTACTCCTTTGGCGCCTCCAGCTTTGCGCAGGGCGAGACGCGCAGTGTCCTCAGGGCAGTCGCGGGGCTCATCCGAACGCCGCGATTTTCGCCCGTCAAACTGATGGACAAGAATCGGGGGGTCTTCGGTCTCAACGTCGGGCACCTGTGGGAGGAGATCGAGCGGCTGCAGCCCATGCTCGCGGCGATCACCGAGCGCGTCGAAGCCGGCGACTTTGCACCGGTCGTCGACAAGACGTTTCCGTTCGACAAGGCCGCCGAAGCGCACCGCTACATTCAAGACCGTAAGAACTTCGGCAAGGTCATCCTGACCCCGACCTGAGATGGAATGTAGGCGCAGGGTCGCTCGTCGAGGACGATGATGGGCAGGGCATTGGTACTCGGTATGCTCGCGGTTGGCTGTACGCCCGTCGCGGCCCCTGCCTCCGCCGAGCCGGTTGAGCCGACCGAGCAGCTCACCGATTTGCCCAACGCACCGCAGGCCCCGACCGACCCGACGGAGGAGCCCGAAGCCGCGCCCCTCGAGATCGGCTGGTCGCCGATCCCCGCGCGCCCTAGCCCCGACGCGGTTCGGAAGAACAAGGCCGCGCTCGCCAAACACCGCGATGGCGACTACGAGGCCTCGCTCGTGGGGTTCGAGGCGGCACGAAAGGCGTCGCCGGACTACCACTGGGCTCGCTACAACGCAGCGTGCGCCGACAGCCGCCTCGGAAACACCCGAACCGCTGCCAAGGCGATGGCGGAGCTGTTGCTCGAGGACCTCCCAACCTTTCGCCCCCGGCTGCTGGAGGACGACGATCTACAGGCGCTGCGCGAGTCCGAGGAGGGCAAGGCACTGCTCGCCCGCCTGCCCACCATCATGCGCGCGTACACCCAAGCGCTGGAGCGCGGCGCCCCGGCCATGATCTACACCGAGCACCCGGAAGCAACGGGTCGTGGCGACAGGACCGAACAGAAGATGCCGTACAGCGATCTTCGCTTGGGTGTCTACGACCACGTCACACACCGCATGGTGCCGATGGTTCCCGAGGTCGCGCGCGCGTACTCGGGCGTCCTCGATGTGCACAGCAAGCGCGCCATCGTGGCCTACGGCCGGCTTCACATGAAGGACATGTGGGAAATCCAGCCGCACAAGGCCAAGGTCACACTGTTCTCGCTCGAGGAGCTCGGCAAGCCGCTGCTCGAGGGCAAGAGCGTCTCACCGCGCGGCGAGGTTTATTACGGCTTCGAGGCCTGGGTCGGTCCGCAGGACACGATGTTCGCAACCCTGCACAGCGTCGGCTACGCGTGGTCGATCGACTACCTTCACCTGACCGGCAGCGGCCGCAAGAAGATCGGGTGGACCGGCGAAGTCGGTGGCGGACCCAAGCCCAAGCCGCCCACCCAGATCCCCTACGACGCCCCGTCCGTGCAGGTGGTCGACATTGCCAAGGCGTTCTACCGTCGGCCCACCGAAGCGCTCGTGAAGCGTCGGAGCGTCCGGCACCACGACATCGAAGGCAAGCTGTCGCTGGAGCCGGGACACCACAAAGACCTCGAGGTCATCGCCTCGCCCGACCCGATGATCATCGCGGTCGTCAGCAACGCGATCCGATTCACCATGGACGGCGGCGAAGAGTGGGAGGCCCACAATCGCCCGCGGCACGTGGTGGACATCGTCGACCTGCACGAACAGAAGGTCACGCGACTGACGAAGGCCAAAGGCTACGGGCACGTGGTGTGGGCGCCCGACGGCACCTTGTTCATCGATGCACCGACCGGGGTCACGCGCTACGCACCGAAGAGCACAGAGCCGGTCGACGACGTGCTGGAAGGTGTTCGCTTTGGAACACCTCCGTTGCCCGAAGTCGGCGGGGTTTAGCAGGGCGGACGGCCGTCGCGGTCGTCTGGCTCGTCGGTCGGCAGGATGCCGCGCAGGTAGTCGTAAGCCCCCGTACAGAACCGCGAAGGGCCTTGTCCGTCGAGCTCGGCCCGCTCTTCGAACGGCCGCGCTCCACCGGAGTCCATGAGCCGATTCGGTTCGTCACCGGCGTAGTGATAGACGTTCGTGACGAACGGTGGGGCCAGTCCGAGCGAGTGGCCGATCTCGTGGCTCGTCGTCGATCCGATGACCGACCCGAGCGCCCAGACGGCGCAGGACATCTGCAGGCGGCGGTCCTCCGTGGGGCAGCTGCCCGCCGTGGTCAGCGTGGGCAAGTCCTGTCCCGCCAAGTCCTCACCCGTGACGGGTGATCCGAGATCGGGGCGGAACGGATCGAAGATCTGGTCGAACACTGGCGAAGCGACGCTCGATGGCTCGCCCGTCGGGGGATGCTCCGAGAAGGTGAAGATCGACTCGACGAACACGCCCCCGAAGCCGGGAAGACCGCCTTCCTGCGCACGCGCGTTCTGGCCCCCGATGCGGTCGTAGAGCCGCTCGTTGTTGTCGTCCTTGCCGTGGGTGTTGTCGTAGCCGAGCAACCCGTAGCCGTTCGGGTCGACCCCGCCGAGCTCGACGATCGAGTACTCGTGGAAGTCCGTGGGCTCCTCGGTCCGGAACTCGACGTTGATCGTGGCATAGTCGCGTTCGAGCACCGTCATCACACGCTCGCGGATGCGCGAGTCGAGCGCGCGGAGGCCGAACGCATGCAGGCTGTCGACGTAGGTGGGCAGGAACTGCACCCAGACCACCTGTTTGACCGGCTCGAGTCGGAACACGACGGAGTGACCCGAGCCTCGAATCTCTTGGCCCGCGAACGTCACCGAAGGCGAAACAGTGCCCTCGAACGTGCCGATCGTATCCCGAAGGTCGACGACTTCGCCGAGCCCGTCGGTCTCTCGCAGGATGTAGCGCGCAAAGTTGCCATCGACGACTTCGGGGAGCACCTGCAGGTCATCGAATTCGAGCACAACCCCCGCGTCGGTGACGAACGTGCCATCGAGGTGAAGGATCGTCAGTCCGTCTTCACTGGCGACGAAGCCCCCGCCCATCACGTCTACGTAGCTGCCCAGGCTTCCGCTCGAGCCCAGCGACATCACACGCGGCGGCACCGTGGTGACCGTCAGCGCTTGTGCGTCGCTTTCGTGCACCTTGCCGGAAGCGTGCCGGTTCTCGAGGTGGACTTGTCCCTCGAATGTGCCCGGGAAGATCCCCGCGATGTTGGGTGAAAATGGGAACGTCGCGGCGATGCGCTGGTCGGGCATCGTCGGGGTGAGCGGGATCGTGGTGGCGGGGAGTGGCTCGCAGGCATCCGCTTCGGCCGGCCGAAAACAACCCTCGACGACGGCGACTGTCGTGCCTTCGTCTCCTCCGAGCAGCAGTCCGGCACCGCGCACCTCGATTCGATCGTTGACGAAGATCGTCGAGCGGTGTTCGAGCGTCTCGAGGTGCGGCACCAACGACTCGTGCAGCCCGAGGGTGAGCTCGACCGGCAGTGATTCGTCGACGAGCCCATCGGCGATGAACACCTGCTGCACGCTCGCCGAGCCATCGAAGTTGCCGGTGCCCATCATGCCCAGCAGGTGCATCGTGTCGCGTGTCATCTTCACGCGAAGCGACACGGCGTCCTCGAAGGTCGCTGGAATGAGCGCGTCTACGGGATGGCCGTCGAGACTTCCGACGAGGTGCAGCGAAGCAAGTGCTCGCTCGGACTCGATGAAGCCGCGGCCCTCCAGGGTCACGCGCGTACCCGGCACGATCGCCTCCGGGGCGACGCGCTCCAGCGCCAGCGATCCCACGCCACGACGCTGTGCGGCGTCGTCCGAGCAGCCCGCGAGCAGCAGGCCCGTAGCGAGAATCGTGGCCCAAATACGCATGATTCACCCATGAAGTGCCCATTGCGGCCGCGAGGTTCGATCCGTGAAATTGGGACCGTCGCGACTACCGACGCCGCGTGCACTTGTGGGATGCGCCGTTGCCGTGCGATAGCCAGGAGGGCGTGGAGTCGCTCGCCACGGTTGTTCTGACGCTGGGCTTGGCACCAGCGCCCGTCGAGGTGCCGGAGCCTACGGTCCAGCCGCCGCCCGAAGCGTGGCTGCAGTGGGACGCGCCAGACTCGTGCCCGTCGGCGGAGTACCTCGACGATGCCACGGCTTCGCGTCTTGGGCGTGCGCCCGAGCCTGGGGAGGTGACGGCGCACGCAAGCGTCGAGGACCGCGGGGCCGAGGGCCTGGCCCTGACGCTGGAGACCACGCGCGACGGTCAAACCGACAGCCACTCGATGACGGCACACGACTGTCGTGCCTTGGCGGATGCTTCCGCGCTGATCATCGCGTTGAGTATCGATCCCGTGGCCGTCGCGACCAACGTCAAGGCGGCCTCCGAGGTGGCCGAGCAACCCGAGCCGCCGACGCTCGAGCAGCCGCGCCCGATCCTCTCTGGTCCGACCGAGCCGGAGCCCGAACCCGAACCCGCGCCCGAGCCCGAAGTCTTGCCACCGACCGAAGGTGGCGCCGGAGACCCATCGTCGGACGACGCGATCGATCGTCGCCCTCGCGAGCTCCTGCTTGCGGCAGCAGGAGGCCTGGAGCTCGGGGCGCATCCGGGCGTGACGGGCGGACCGAACCTTGCGGTCGCGCTTGCTTGGCGTCGACTTCGGCTCGAGCTGGGTGGCTGGTTTCTCGCGCCACGCACGACAGACCGGGAGGGAGCGAACGTTCGTGTGCTTTCGGGTGCGGCCGCAGCGCGAGGTTGCGGACGATTGCAGTTGCAGCGTGTCGAAGTCCCATTGTGCGCAGGGCTCGAAGCGGGCGGCACGCGCGGCGATGGGCGGGGTGCTCCAGATGCCCGTGGTGCCACGGGATTGTGGCTCGCGCCGCTCGTTGCCAGTGGCGTTCACGCTTGGGTGATTCCGCGCTTGGCCATTGTGGGGCGGCTCGAAGTCGCCGTTCCGATCACTCGGACGGCGTTCGAAGTGCGCGATCCTGGCGATCCGGTCCAGCTGTTTCGGCCGGAGCCGGTCTCGGGGCGGATCTGGATCGGGATCGAGGGCAAACTGTGGGGACGCCGTGACGGATCGGGCGGCGGGCGGAGAACCAGACGATGAGACTCGTGAGCCGTTTCGACCGGCTGTACCGGGATAACTTCCCGTTCGTTTGGGCTGCTGCCCATCGCTGCGGCGCCCCTGCGGAGGCCGTGGACGACGTCGTGCAAGACGTGTTCGTGACTGCGTACCGGCGTCTCGACGAGCTCGACTGGGAGATTTCGCCGCGCGGTTGGTTGTATGGCGTGACGCGCCGGGTTGCGTTTCGGTACCGACGAAGCGCGGCTCGAACTGCGCGCCGCAACACGGCCGTTGCTGCCAACGCCAAGCGCTCCGATCGCCCGCATCATCGTCAGGATGCGGCTCGTGCACTCGAGTCATTGCTGGGCCAGATCGACGAGACGCAGCGAGAGGTGTTCGTGATGGCCGAGATCCTGGGGCTCAGTGCGCCCGAGATCGCGGCCGAGCTGGCGGTCCCCGTCAACACCGTCTACTCGAGACTGCGGCTGGCACGAAAGCGGCTTGCTCGGATTGCGGGCTCGGAGCGCGCCCTCATGGCGGAGGTCGACAAGACGCGGCGCGCGGACAAGCCGACGCGCAAGGAGCAGGAGCGAACGTACGCAGCATTGATGCCGGTGCTCGGCTCGCAGTGGCTGCCGTACAAGACCGCGGTCGTGACGACGGCGAAGTCCGCGGCTCTTCCCGCGGTCGCGGTCGTGATCGCATTGACGAGCTACGCCATCACGGTTGCCACCAACGAAGGCGAGGATGTGGACGCTACGGAAGAGGTAGCCGAGGTCGCTGAGCCCACCCCCTCGAGGGACCGCCCGTATGGCCCTCCGCCGCCGAAGGTGCTGACCGAGGAAGAGGTTGGACTCAAACCAGCAGGGGTCGCTCCAGCACCCGCAGCGACGCCGACCGGTTCAGGTGCTGCTGCGCCCACACCAACCCCGGCAGTGTTGCCCAACCGCGCACCGGCTGCCCCACCGCCTTCGTCGCCCAACGACCTCTCCGCCGAAGTCGCGCTCATCGATGCTGCGAAGGCGGCACTGGACCGCGGTGACGCGGGGGCGGCTCTGACCTCCCTCGAGCAGCACGCGGCGAAGTTCCCGGCGGGCCAGCTCACCGAGGCGCGTCGAGCGACCCGCGTGCGGGCACTGTGCAAAGCGGGAAAGACCGCTCAGGCTGAGACTGAGGCCGCGGCGCTGCAGCGGGACTATCCCAATTCGAACGTCGCGAGCACCACGCCGACAAGGTGCCCCACACCGTGACGGATTGCCCTCTTTGCCGGAGAAGAGGGTGTGATGGGTGACAACTCGTGGATGAAGACGTGGCTTTGGCTGGGGGTGCTGGCCAATCTCGGCTGCGTGACCTCGATGCCGGTGGGTGGAAACGAGAGCAGCGGCGGGACGAGTACGGACGAATCCGACACCGGCGACTCGACGACGGCGACCGACGACGGCGACGACGATGACGACGACGACGAGAGTTCCAGTGGCGACGACGCAGGGCTGGAGCTGTGCGATCTGACGCCGGGTGAGCCTTTCGAACAGTTCTGGGGCTTTGGCGAATACGAGCCGCCTCAGGTCGGCTACGCCGACGATGGGCTGGACTTCTTGTGCTCGGCCGAAGACTTTGCCGTCGAAGATGATGTTCTCGACCTGACGCTGAGCTGCACGGTCGACGGAGCCGAGGTGCCAACGCAGGAGCTGTCGCTGTCGCCAGCGCCGGCGATCGTCGTGGATTCGCTGGACGACGGCGAGGTTCTTTCGCTGCACTATCGTGCTCAGCAGAGTTGCCCCAACGGGTGCTACTACGAGGCCGGAGGAGGCTGGCTCACTGTGCGCGACGAGACTCAGGAGCTGGTCTACGCGCAGATCAACGGTCGCGAAATCGCCAGTGCGTTGACCGAGCTGTTCGATCCTCTGTCGATTGAAAACCAGCCGAGCGACTGCGCTCCGACGCTCGACGATCTCTGCCCGCCGGGTGAAGAAGGCTTCGACATCGCGCACGACGTGACGGTCTCGCTGGGTAACGAGTCCGTCACGCTGACCAACGCGGGACAAGCTCAACTCGGGCCCTATGACCTCGTGCTCACCCGTGCGTTCTCGGGCCAGACGGGCATGTGTGAGGACGATGCTGGGCATCGCGGTGGGCTGGCGATGCGTATCACTCGCTCGGGCTGACGATCGAGGGAACCGCCCGGCACCTCGCACCAATGTCGGGGTGGAGACGCTTTGGCAGAGAGTCTCCCGATCGACAACCCAAACCCGACGCACGGCCCCCGGGGGTCCCTTATGCCCCCGGGGGTCGATTTTGCGTCGGATCGCACATCGGGCCCGTGAGCGTGGAATCGCGGCCAGGGCCTCGGCCGTAGCCCAGGCAGCCCGATGACGATGTGGATGCCCTTGATGATGGTCGCGGCCCTGTTTGCGCCGCCCGATAGCGCGGCTGGGAATACAGTCGCCCACTCCGGACGTCTGTCTGTCAAAGCGGTCGACACGGCCCCGCCGCGCGAGACGACGCTGGACGACGAGGCCCTCGACCGACTGGCAGATGCCGTTCGAGAAGCGCCGCGCGACCGCGACGCTCGTGTCGCCTTGGTGCACGGACTCGTCGACGCGGGGCAACTCGACAAAGCACTGGCTGCCGCGAAGGCCTGGCGCGAGGTCGATGCCTACAACTTGGTCGTGGTGCGGATGCAGGGCGACATCCTCACCGAGCTCGGTCGCGATACCGAAGCGCTCCGAGTCTACTCGGCGGTCACGGAACTCCTCGCCGAGGACCCCGAAGCTCACCGCGCCCTCGCGACCGTACTCAAGCAACAGGGGGCCCTCGCGGCTGCACACGCGCGCCTCGACGTTGCGCACGGACTGCGACCGTCGGATGCGCGGCTTCAGTTCGAGCTTGCCGACGTTTCATTGCGGCTCGAACGTCATGAGCAGGCGCTTGCGTTGCTCGAGGCGATCGCCGACGCCGACGAGACGCCGAGCCAGCTGCGCCATCCTGCCAAGCAGCGTCTGGCGCAGGTGTACTCGCAACTGCGTCGCCAGGCCCGCGATGAAGGTCGCGACGAGGCGGCAGAGGCCCTGCAAACCAAGCAGGATGCTCTCGCGCTTTCGGGTGGCAACGTCAACGACATCAAGGTCTACCTGACCTGGGACACCGACCGCACCGATGTCGACCTTTGGGTTCGCACGCCGAAGGGCGAGAAGATCTTCTACTCCCACCGCAAGGGGCGGAACGGCGAGGCGCTGTTTGACGACGTCACCACCGGCTACGGGCCTGAGAGCTTCACGGCGAAGTCGGCTCGCCCCGGAACGTACACGGTCCAGGTCAACTACTTCGGAGGGACCGGAGCATCGGAGCGGGAGGCTCGAGGCGAGGTGTTGGTCGTGCTCAACGAAGGTCGCGACGACGAAGTGCAACAGACCTTTCCGTATCGCCTGTTCAAACCGAAGCAGACCGTCACGGTGGCGAAGATCGAGGTGACCAAGTGAGTCGCGCACCGATGTTGTTGGCGATGGCCGCAGTGCTTGCGGCGTGCGCTCCGACCGGTGTCTCCGAATCCTCGGGCCGAACGCCCGAACCCACGCCCGACGGCCCCGAGTTCGACGTGTTCGACGTCGTCCAGGAGCTTTCGATGCCCCAGTGGGAGGACGAACCGCCCATGCCCGACTCCGCGGGCATCGGCACCCTCGAGGTTCGCGGTGGGACAGATCTGTCGCGACAGCTCGACCTCTCGTCGCTGACGATCGATGCGAAGGTGAGCGGTCACGTGGCGGCATTCGAGGTCGAGCACGTGTTCGACAACCCAACGAGCGACATGCTCGAGGGCACGTTTCGTTTTCCGCTCCCCGACGGCGCGGTCGTCACCGGGCTCGCGATGGAGATCGACGGCCGCTTGATGGAGGGTGAAGTGCTCGATCGCGAGAAGGCGCGCGAGATCTATCAGTCGATCGTGGATTCGATGCAGGACCCCGCCCTTCTCGAATGGGAGCAGGGGCAGACATTCAAGCTGCGCGTGTTTCCCATCGAGCCGCAGTCGAAGAAACGCGTCGTGCTTCGTTACTTGGCGCCGCTTCATCACGCCAAGGACAAGGGCGACGAGCGCTGGGAGCTCGTGGTGCCGACTTCGGCTCCGACGCTGCAGGGCACGATCGGGCGGCTGAGAGTCGCGGTCGACGGACAGACGGTCGTCGATGAACGTGATGCGAAGCCGGTGGGCGCGACGCGGGTGGACATCGCGAGCGCCCCAAAGGCCGTGCTTCAGCAGAGCGACGAGCACGGGACGTTCACCGCCCTGCGGCTGCAGCCCAACTGGGACGCGATCGCCGAGCCGGAGCGCAAAGATACGCCGCGGCGACTGCTCGTCGTGGTGGATACGTCGCGGAGCGCCCTGGAGTCGTGGGGACTGACCCGTGAGGCGCTGCGGATCGTGCTCGAGTCGCTCGCGGACGAGGACGAGATTTGCGTGGTCGCATCCGACCTGACCGCGCGGTCGCATGCGCCCGGATTTTTGCCCGCGAGTGAGGACGAGGTTGCGGCGGCGCTTTCATTCATCGACGGCATCGAGCCGGATGGAGCGAGTGACCTCTCGGCCGCGCTCACCGAGATCGACCGGCTCTTGACCGGGGCCGAGGAGTCGATGACGACGCAAATCCTGGTACTCGGCGACGGTGTGCCCACGTGGGGCGAAACCGATGCCGCGGCGCTCGAGCGGCAGGCGGATCGCGTGCTGGCAGGGATTGCGTTGCACGGACTCGTGGTGGGACGCAAAGCGAGCTCGGAGCTGCTGGGCGCGATCGCGGGCGCCACCGGCGGTCGGATCGCGCGACCGGAGTCGAGCGATGAAGTGGAGTGGTTTGCGCAGTTCCTCGACGTAGCCCCGCGGCTCAAGCGAATCCGGGGCGCGTCGCTGCAGGCCGAGGGCGGCCACGAGATTGCCGGACTTGCGGCGCGAACGATTTTCGAGGGGCAGACGCCAGTCGCATACCTGCGAACGCCTCCGGGAGCCACGCCGCCGACGGCGGTGACGCTGGCGGGTGAGACCGCAACCGAGGTCGTGAGTCAGACGATCGCCATCGAACAACCGTCGGCTGCAAACGGGCTTCGCAAGCTGTGGGCTTCGCAGTGGATCAACACACTGCAGGCCGAGGACGACAACCGGGCCGACGTCATTGCGATGAGCGAGACGCATGGGGTGCTCAGCCGCTACACCGCGTTTTTGGTGCTCGAGTCCGAGGAGGCCTACCGGGAGCACGCGATCGAGCGACGCCGGGCCGCGGAGCAAGCGGCTCCTGCGGTGACAGGGGCGGACCTTGGCGAAGGCGGGGGTGAGACTTCGCTGCGACCGGGCGACATTCAGCCGGGAGACCCGGAGATTCTGATCCCCGCGCCGCCGGATGCTCGCCGAGTCGTGGTGGTCTTTCCGTTCGGCGAGACAAAGGTTGCTCGGTGGGACGACACCGCGGGCAAGTGGATCGTCCGCTTTCTAATCGACGAAGACACGGAACCCGGCCGCTACGAGGTTGCGGTCCGCGTCACGATGCCGGATGGCTCGCTGCGCCGAATGGTCGCGGAGTACACCGTGGACATTCGGGCGCCGCAGATGGATCTGCGGGTGGTGCAGCTCGACGATGGTTCGTATGAGGTCCATGCCGAGCAGCGCATGTCCGAGGCTGACCGGGAGCGCGAGCGACTGGATGGCGTCGAGGCTGAGCTGCCGCAGAGCCCGAGCTTTCGCGGAATCGATGCGCGCAAGGTCGAGGCTCAGCTGCCAGATGGGCAAGCTGTGACGCTGCACCGCGAGACGATGGGTCACTTCGTCGGGCGCTGGCGGCCGAGTGGTCTGGTCGGAGACGTGCTGAACGTGGAGCTCGTGAGTACCGACCGCGCGCTCAACAGTCGGCGCAGTCGCCATGCCGTTTCCGTGGAGGGGCGCTGATGCTTCACGCGCTCTTGGTCGGGTCGTTGTTTGCGGTGGCGGGCGTGCATACGTCGACGTCCGATGTTCGAGCTTGCGCGCTCGACGGCGAAGGGCGGGCAATCGCGGCAACGGGTGGAGGGCTGGCGGTCGTGGCTGCGGGTGGCGATACGACGGTTCTGACGCGGCTCGACGGGCTGCCGGGGACGCAAGTCGATGCGATTGCGCGTGGCGATGGGGCCTGGTGGATCGGGACCGAGGGCGGACTGGCGCGGGTCGAGGTCGCTGCGGAAGGTGTCGAGGTCGTCGAAGCGTTCGAGGGTCCGGCCGTGCGAACGATCGGGTTGGACTCGGGCGGCGTGCTCATCGGGACCTGGGGCGGCGGCGTGATGCGACTCGATGATGGTCGGCTGCGGGCGCTGGAGCACGAGTCGACGGGCACCGGCGCGGCGAGTCAGCGGATCACTTCGATGGGCCAGCACGACGGGGCTTGGGTGTTCGGGACGGCGGGTGCTGGCCTCTGGCGGCTGGATGGCGAGCGACTGCGACCGACTGCGGACTTGAGCGATGCGCTGGTGTGGTCGGTGGCCTCGGACGGCGAGCGTCTTTGGGTCGGCACGCTCGAGGGGTTGTATCGGGGCACGGATGAACTGCGGCGGACGAGCTTGGTCGATGCGCGCGACGTTTCACTGGTTGGTGACGAGGTAGCGGTGGCCACGTTGGGCGATGGGCTGCTGCGATTCGATGCGGCACGCGGTGGACCCGTAGGCACTGAGGCTTGGTCCGGACTCGCGCTGCGTAGCGTGGATCGCTTGGGCGTGCGGCGATGCGTAGCGACGGACGATGGGCTCTGGCTGGACGAGGGTCCGGGGACACGAGCGGTTCGACGACTCGGAGATGGACTGCCATCGCGCGACGTCTCGGCCGTCGCGGTCGGAGGCGGACGAACCTGGGTCGGCACGTTCGACCAGGGTTTGGCGTTTCGAGACGGTGATGCTTGGCAGCGGGTGGCGGCAGACGTGCTCGACCCGCAGATCAACGCCGTGGCGGTCGATGGCCAGGGCGTGGCGTGGGTCGGCACTGCTCGGGGCCTGACGCGGATCGATGGCGAGAGCGTGAAGACTTTGGGTCGCAAGGCTGGGATCCCGCACGACCACGTGCTGAGCCTTCTCGTTCGGCGAGATGGATCGATCGTCGTGGGTACGGCGCGCGGATTCGTGACGGTGAAGGGTGACCGCGTGGTGCGTCCGAAGCGGGAGCGCAAGGCGGACCGTTGGGCGGTGTGGTCGATTGCAGAGGACGCCGAAGGCACGCTGTGGCTCGGCACGACGGTTGGATTGATCGAGTGGCCAGAGTCAGGGCCGTGGACGCGGCACTCGATGCTCGAGGGCGTGCTGCCGGACAACTGGGTGACGGCGGTCGTGCCGGACGAGGACGGGCTTTGGGTCGGGACCTATGCGGCCGGCGTGGTCCGGCTCGAGCTGGGCGAATCGAGTGTGACCTCGACGGAGCTCGGAGGCGGGAGGATCAACCCGTCGGGGCTGACGCTCGACGCCGGATGGCTCTACGCGTCGACGATGGGTGGGCTTCTGCGGCGGCGTGCGAGTGGTGGTGACTGGAGGCGGATGGACGACGTGCTGCTCGGCAAGGACACGAAGGCCGTCGTTCGGGCGGACGACGGGCTCTGGGTCGCGACGCGCCGGGGAATCTCCGTGGTGGGTCGCTGAGGTTGTCGACAGATCTCCCGTGCGGATCCGGCGGCCGAACGACGGTCTAACAGCGGCCGCGCGATCATGCACAGGACGCGACCCGAGATACCCACAGGCAATCCCAATCTTGTCCACAGATCCATCCACACCTTTCTTCATCGAGCGACGTTTTCGACCTTTCCATCACGATTTCGATCCACTAGGTTCACTGACGTCTGGCGGTCAGGCATCACGAAAGCCGCCGACGCGAACGGCCGAGAGCCGAAAGCTCCTTCGGGGGCTGGAGGTGGCCAAGAACCCTGAGTAGGTCGGTGAGTCCGGAGACGGACGAACCTAGCTACGCCCTAGCAAAGCGCTGAAGGCGAGCGCTCCCAGCCAGCTCGAAGACTGGGACGTCAACGTCATGAGCGGATCGCCGCGGGTAAACCACGGCAACGGGGCGCAGGAAGAACACCTAGAGAGGGAGAAACTGAAGAGGGGACCGAGAGACCGAAGGGCAACCGGAGGAAACTCGAATCTCCCCGCGGATCAAGGCCTCGAAGTCGAGGGCGGAAGTCGTGGCAGCCGAGCTTGCTCGGTGAGCGGCCAAGCGTAACGGCAGGGGGGCAGCCGAGATGCGACGAGCGTCATGGTGCTGCGGTGGAGGGGTCAAACCCCTGAACAGTCTGGTCCGACCGAAGAGGAGGGTTCGCCTGAATCGGAGGGAGGCCGGGAAGCCCGGACAGGGATCGTGGAACCGGAAACGGAACCGCGAGGTTAGCGGCCAAGGTTCTTCGAAGTGGCATCGACCACGGAAGGATGAAGCCGAGCTCTTCGGAGCACGGTGGACGGCCGGTCGGATTGAGCCGACCCAGAGCATGGAAACAGGCTACTGGGAACGCGCTGCGAGGGACCCTCTGCAAAGAGGGAGTCTGGCAAGGTCGACTGGCATACAAGACTTCGCAGGTCGAAAAACCACAAGGAAGACACGTCGAGCGGACGGCAACGCCCCCTCTGACTACCGCCACCAACCTGACTCTGTGGAGGGCCACGCGTCGGAACGAGTCGTGATACCCAGCCGCCGGGCCACTTTTAATTGGTTCCCACCAAAGTTTGTCAACTTTGGGGACGTTGCTCAAAGTTGACAAACCCCGGCAACACCTCGGTGTTCCCACCGTTTGTCAACTCTGGGGACGTTGCTCGAAGTTGACAAACCCCGGCAACACCTCGGTGTTCCCACCGTTTGTCAACTCTGGGGACGTTGCTCGAAGTTGACAAACTCTGGCAACACCGCCGGTGTAACCAGGGTTTGTCAACTTCGAGCTACGTCCCCGAAGTTGACAAACTCTGGTTGCGGCGGCGGGCTAGGGGGATGAGGAGGAGCCAGGCCAGGGGGGCCTGGGCGGGGGTGTTGGTGCAGGCGCAACTCGAGGGGGTGTCGTTGGCGGCGGCTGCGGTGCCTTCGGTACCTCCGGCGGTGCCGTCGGAGGGGCCGGCGTCGTCATCATCATCGTCGTCGTCGTCATCGCCGCCGGCTTCGTCTCCGCCAGTCTCGGCTTCTTCTTCGGGGCGACACAGGCCCGCCTGGCAGGTCTCGCCCTCGGGGCAAGGCGCGTCGTTGTCGACGATGCCATCGCAGTCGTCATCGAAGAAGTTGCACTCTTCGACCCGAGGCTCGCCCGGCGTGCAGTGTTGCGGATCGCACCCGATCGCCTCTCGCTCACACCACCCGGTCCCGCAGCGCGGCCGTACGAACTCGTCGACATCGTTGTCGCAGTTGTCGTCGAACCCGTTGCATACCTCTTCCACCCCCGGGTGGATCGTGGGGTCCTCCGGCCGACAGTCACCCGGCTCGGCCGCCCATCCGTCGCTCGGGACACACCCCACGAAGCTCTCCCCGGATTCGTATTCGGCCTGGCTGTAGTAGCCGTCCCCATCGGCGTCCGGGTACTGCGTCAACGGGATCGCGTTCTCGTCGATCTCACCGTCACAGTCGTCGTCGACCGTGTTGCAGTACTCGACCGCCGTCGGATACTGGTCCGGGTCGTTGTCGTCGCAATCGCCCGACTCGGCCGCATACCCGGTGGGGGCAGAGCCCTGGCAGTGGGTCAGCGGGCTGTTCGTCCGACCAAACCCGTCGCCATCCGCGTCGCGGTAGTACTCCTGCGGCTGGCAGCCGAACACGAAGTCGAACGGCTCGGACTCGGCATCGTCCCCGGATGATGAGCCGTTGCCGTTGCCCGACAGCCCCCACACCGTGAACCGCACCGCGCCGACCTCGTTGGGCGCCGTCCAGTCGAAGCTCCAAGACGCCGAACCGCCGTTCATGCTCTTGGGTGAGGTGTGGGTCATCCCGGCCGCAACCTCGGCGAGCCCTTGCCCCGAGATGGTGTCGTACGAGCCGACGCCATCGTCGTCGATGAACACCCCCGCAACGTTTCCGCCGGCCTGGGACACGGTGACCGTCACCGTCACTTCGTCACCGGGATCGAAGCTCATCGGGCTGACCGAAACGTCGATTCCGACGTCCCCGTTGCCATGGCAGCCGCAGCCTCCGCCGTTGACGCCGCCGGAGTGGGCGTGCGCAACCACCGGGCCAGCGCACAGCGCACCCGCGACCCCCGCGATGGCCACCAGCCTCGCCCTCATCCTCGCCTGCGAATCTACCAGGTCTTTGCCGCGACAACCGCGGCTTATCCAGCGCCGGCCGGGCAAACAGAGAAACTGCGGTGAGGAAGCAACCTCCCGTGCAACCCGAGAGGGGGCTGCTGCAACGGCCCCCCAATGCCGATGTATTCGCTCCTCTCCCTGGGACTCGTCGCGGTGGTCTTCGTCGTCGTGGCCACGCTGAGCCGCCGGATGCGAACCTCCGCCAGGCAAATGTACGCGTCGCTGGGCGGCGAACAAGGCGCCGCGGCGCTCACGGCCGCGGGCAAGGGCGACCTGGCGCCCTACCGGATGCTGCTCCGCCAAACCGCCGACCTCGACACTCGCGCGGTGATGGCCCACGAGGTCGGTCGCAGCGCTGATGTCGATGCGGTTGCGGCTTGGGTCGCCGGCGCGCCCCGAGATTCAGACGCACAGCTCACCTGGGGCGCCTCGCTGATCGAGCAGGCTTGGCTGATTCGGGGCGCTGGAACCAACGTTGCTGAGACCGCGATCGAAGGCTTCCGCGACCGGCTTGCCCAGGCGGTTGCGGCCCTTCGACACGCTGCCGCCGCACGCCCCGACGACCCCACGCCCTGGGCGCTTCAGCTCATTTGCGCCCGCGGCCTCGCTTGGGATCGCCAGCAAACCGAGCTCGTGTTCGGCGAGGCCATTCGTCGCGACCCGGAGTGCTGGCTCGCCCACCTCAACATGCTCGTGTACCTGACGGCAAAGTGGCACGGGTCGAACGAAGCGATGTACGAGTTCGCTCGCAATGCCAGCGCCCGCGCGCCACAGGGCAGCGACTTGCACACGCTGGTGATCGTGGCGCACATCGAGCGGTGGGTCGGGCTCGAGCTCATCGCGGGTCAACGAAAGGCCGCAAAGACCTACGTCGCCAATCCGGCCGTCCACAACGAGTGCGTCGCCGCCTACGAACGCGGTCTGGGATCACCCTCGCTCAGAGCGCGCACGTCCACACAACTGGCCCGGAACTACGCCGCAGCGTGGTTTTACCTCGCGAAGGACAAGCCGCGCCTGCGCCACGAAGTCATGGCCGTTGGCAACGCGTTCACGGAGTCACCATGGCACTTCTTCGGGGCCAGCGGGGAGTCCGGCTTCCGCCAGGCTTCGAAGTGGGCGTTCTCCCTCAACGCCCGTACTGCAGGTCGGCCATGATCTCCTGCAGCAGCAACGAGTCGCGGGGCCGACCACTGCGGCGCTTGTACGCAACGTCGAGAAGGAACGCGGCGACGAGTGACCACAGAGCCTGGCGCGATCGCTTTCGGAACAGACCAAAATGCCCGACTTCGGGGAGGCCGACGGCAGCGGGCTCGAGGTGCCGATGAACGAGCTCGGCGGACTTCAGCTTGCTGTTGAGCCACTCCACATTGGCCCGCGGGGCAAAGTCGTCATCGGTGAAGCTCAACGCGAGTACGCGCCCGCGGTACGAAGCGAGGGGTCGCTCGAGCTCGGGGAGCTCCGACAGCATGTAGTCGGGCGATGAACACCAGCGCGCCCACTGACGGGCAACCCCGGATGGGAGGTCTTCACCCAAACCTGCCCAACCAGGAAGGTAGCCGAAGGCCGTGGTCAGTGCGGGGATGCCGAGCTTCCAGGTCAGCCACAGCTTGCCGCGCTCGACCGGTGCGAATGAGCCGAAGTAACCGCTCTGCGCACCGACGAGCACCAATGCGTCGGCCGGGCGCTCCTCCTCTAGGGTGGCCGCGAACTGTCCGCCAAAGCTGTGCCCAACCACAAGCAACGGCAGGTCCGGCAACGTTTCGACGAGCCAAGTCTGAGCTGCGGCCGCGTCGTCGACCCAGTCGGTCATCGTGGTGGGATCGTCGGCCAGGGGCCGATCGGCCGACGCACCGACACCTCGGTAGTCGTAGGTGAGAACGGCAAATCCGAACTCGGCCATCGCCTGCGCGAAAGGCTCATAGAATCGCTGGGGCACGGCGGTGGCGCCGTGCACGATCAACGCTGCGACGGGGAAGGGATGTGCGTAGAGCCGGGCGCCAAGCTCGCGGCCGCTTTCGGTGGGAATCGCGACAGTTTTCGCCGCTGGAGACGTCTTCGCCACGATCTGAGCTTGAGACGCCGCCGGAGCTACCGCCGCGGTGATCGGTGCAGCCCTTGCCAGCGTTGTTGCAGCTTGAAATGCAGCCATTCGCTGCAAAAATGCAGTCATGTTCAACTGGGACGACGTCAGGTTCTTCCTTGCTGTGAAGCGTGAAGGGAACCTGGCTCGTGCTGGAACAGTGTTACGGATGGACCCGACTACGGTCGGGAGGCGGCTGGGCCAGCTCGAGGCCCAACTGGGCGCGCGCCTGTTCGACCGCACATCGCGCGGCTTCACGTTGACCGGCGCCGGGCGTCGTTTGCTGCCTCGGGCCGAGGGGATCGAGCGCGAGGCGATGTCGCTGGAACGCGACCTGTCCGGTGAGGACTCCAAGCTCGAGGGTCTCGTTCGCCTCAGCGCCACCGAGATGCTGACGACTCGATTCATCGCGCCGTTCTTGGCGAAGTTCCGCCATCGCTATCCTGGGATCTTGCTCGACTTGATCTGCACGAATCGCGAGGTCGACTTGGCGCGCGGCGAAGCGGACATTGCCCTCCGACTCGCGCGCCCTCGACAGGAGAACCTCGTCGTCAAGAAGCTGCTGTCGATTCACCTTGGCTTGTACGCGTCGACCGACTACGTCGAGCAGTTCGGCATGCCATCACCGGGCAATGTGGACCGGCACCGCGTGATCCTCTTCGCGGACACGCAGCAGTTCCGCCGCGAGAACGCATGGTTCACGCAGAACATCGGCGACGCTGCCGTCGTGATGCGATCCGATAGCGTGTCTTCGGTGGTTTCCGCTGCCAAAGGAGGCCTCGGGATCGCGATGCTCCCGGTTCAAGTCGCCGATCCCGACGCCGAGCTCGTCCGCACGCCGATCTCCGGTGCCCCCGAACCGCGCGTCGTCTGGCAGGCCGTCCACCGCGACCTCGTCAACACCGCCCGCATCCGAGCCGTCCTCGACTTCCTCGGCCGCATCTTCGCTCCCAAAGCCGCCAACACTCGAGCCAGCTGACCCCGTTGTTGCACCCGTTTGTCAACTTTGGGGACGTTGCTCAAAGTTGACAAACGCGGGCAACACCGTGGCAACACCAGAGTTTGTCAACTTCCAGCTACGTCCCCGAAGTTGACAAACGCTGGCAACACGGTGGGGACACCATAGTTTGTCAACTTTCAGCTACGTCCCCAAAGTTGACAAGCTTTGGTGGATTCGGCCGGCGGTGGCGTTGGTTAGGGCTTGTTGGAGGGTGGGGAGGATGGGGAGGGGGGCTTGGATGGTGCGTTGGATTTTTTCGGTGAAGGTTGGGGGGGTGAGGGGGATGTCGTGGTCGGTGAGGACTCGGTCTACGGCGCTGGCGTCGGCGTAGGTGTATTGGAGGACTAGGGTGGTGGTTTGTTGGTGGGGGATGGGGGTGAGGGTGTCGAGGACGGCGGCGGCGGCGGAGCCGTAGGCGCGCACGAGACCGCCTACGCCGAGCTTGGTGCCGCCGTAGTAGCGGGTGACGATGACGATCGCGTTGACCAGGTCGCGACCGGTGAGCTGCGCGAGGATGGGGCGACCGGCGGAGCCGCTGGGTTCGCCGTCGTCGAGGGCTCGGTCGATCGAGGGGCTCGCGATTCGCCAGGCGGAGCAGTGATGCGTGGCGTCGGGCATTTCGGCCCGCAGCGCTTCCAGCACGGCCCGGGCATCGTCCTCGCTTCCAACAGGCGCAGCGGTGGCGATGAACCGCGAGCCCTTGATCGGATCGATCTCCGCCCGCGCACGCTCCGACAACGTCGACGCCATCCGCAGACTTGTACGCCAGCCCTGCGGCATACTTCAACGCGGTGGACGGAGAGGCCACAGC
>JGI12316J15310_10000048_pt9 | contig 40647 bp, 49 predicted proteins | sample MarCyaLeptolynsp_FD_15310 | JGI IMG/M metagenome (IMG submission 15310)
AGCTCGTTGAAGATGTCGGACGCGTTGCCGAGGAAATTGATGAACGGGCCGGGGCTGCGCTTGTCGATGAACAGCGCGGTGTAGGCGTCGTTGTACTCGAGAAGCCGGCCGCGGGCGCGCTGCCAGCGCTGCCGCAACTTGTGGCGCACGGCGTCGCGGATCTCGTCCAGGATCTTGCGGTTGCCGGATGGCACCATGTCGGTCGGGGTCGCCGCCTTGGCCAACCAGTTCGCCAGCTCGCGGACCCGGCCCTCCAGCTTGGCGAGGCGATAATCGTAGTAGATCACGCCTTTCCACGCGTGCAGAGCCTTGGGCGCCTCCTCCACCGACAGCTCCATGGCGTCGAGGATCGGTTTCAGGCCCTCCATGTCCTTGGCGTCCCAGATCTTCTGCACCAGCGAGCGCAGGCGGGCCTGGGTCTTGGTGGCGTCCGACCCGCCGAAGGCGAACTCGACGATCGGCTTGAACCGTCGCATCACGTGATCGCGGATCTGGGTCCATTCCTCCTCGGCGATCTCGAAATAGGCGGTGTTCGGGGTGATCCCCTCCGCCTCCAGGCGATCGCGCATCAGGAACGGATCGAGCGAGGGCAGGCTGTCCAGGATCTGGATGACGTCGCGATCCCGGATGTAGTTCTCCATGTTCTTGCCGCGCTCGAAGCCGAGTTGGAAGGCCATGGCGTCGTCGAACTGCGGGTCGCCGGCGAAGATCGACTTGCCGCCCTCGAAGACGTTGGCCTCGTTGAACGCGAAGTAGAGCTTGGTGCCGACCCGGTTGCGCCGCTCCTTCTGGTAGTCGGAATCGACCAGCGCCTGCTTGATGAAGATGATCCGGTGCAGCTCGGCATGGCGGAACAGCTGCTCGTCCCGCGGCGCCCCTTCGAGCGTGAGCGCGCGGTGCAGCCGGTCGACGTTGAACACCCGCGTCGATCCGGAATTCAGTTCGCTCGCCAGATACGCGGCGGCCAGCTTGTCGCTGTCGACGAGTTTCGAGGTGTCCAACATCGCCGGAGTATCGCCGATCCCTAGGCCTTAAACCATAGCGGTGTATGCCAGTTTCCCGTCAGGCCATCACCGCCTCGATCAGGTGCGGGCCCGGCGTCTCGATGGCGCGGGCGAGCGCCTTGTTGAAGCCGTCCGCGTCGTCCACCCGCACACCGTCGACCCCCATGCCCTTGGCCATCGCCACCCAATCCAGGGTCGGGCGGTCGAGGCTCAGCATGTCGATCGCCTTGCGGCCCGGGTTCAGCGCGCCGACATTGGTCAGCTCGTGGCGCAGGATCGCGTAGGACCGGTTGGCGAAGATGATGTTCACCACATCGCAGCCTTCGCGCGCCTGGGTCCACAACGCCTGCAGGGTGTACATGCCGGACCCGTCGCCCTCGGTGCAGATCACCTTGCGGTCGGGACAGGCGATGGCGGCCCCGGTCGCGTAGGGCAGGCCGAGGCCGATCGACCCACCGGTCAGCGCCAGCCAGTCGTGCGGCGCCGCCCCCTGGGTGAAGGGCATGAAGCCGCGCCCGGCGGTCACGCTCTCATCGGCGACGATGGCGTTCTCCGGCATCAGATGGCCGAGCGCGCTGGCCACCGATTCAGGCGTGATCGGACCGCCGGTGGCGAGGTCCGGCTTCTTCGCCTCCTGCAGTTTCGGCTCCGCGCCCCAGGCGTCGAGCTCGTCGCACAGCGCCTCGAGCACCGCCCTGTGGTCGTCGGCGATGTCGGCCAGGGTCTGGACGTCGCAGCCCTCCGGCGTCAGCACGCTCGGCTTGTCCGGATAGGCGAAGAACGCGACCGGCTGCTTGGCACCGAGCAGCAGCAGATGCTTCACGCTTTCGAGCTGCTTCAGGGCGATGTCGACCGGGTACTGGATGCGCTCGATCGCGACCCGGCCCGCGCCCCGGTGCCAGCGGCCGTTGGAGGTCATGCAGGACAGCCGGCAGCCGGTCTTGGCCTGGATCCGCCCCGCCAGCTCCAGCAGGTCGGCGCGCAGCGCCTGGCCGGTCATGTGGATCAGGGTCTCCTGCCCGGAGGTCAACGCCGCCGCCGCGGCCCGGACCGCGTCCGGATCGGGCCCCGGTCGGGCGGGCGGCGCCACCGGGGCGGCCGGTCCGTCGGACATCTCCCAGGCCGTGTTCGCCGGTAGAATCAGGGTGGCGATCTGGCCCGGAGGGCCCATCGACGCGGCCACCGCCGCCGCCCCGTCCGCCGCCACGTCGGTCGCCGAGCGCGAGGTCTTCACCCAGCCGGAGACCGGGCGGGCGATGCCCTCGATATCGGCGGTCAGCGGCGCGTCATACTCGACGTGATAGGTCGCGTGCTCACCGACGATGTTGACGATCGGGGTGAACGCCTTCTTGGCGTTGTGCAGGTTGGCGAGGCCGTTGCCCAGGCCGGGGCCGAGATGCAGCAGGGTCGAGCCGGGCTTGTCCGCCATCCGGGCGTAGCCGTCGGCCATGCCGGTCACCACGCCCTCGAACAGGCCGAGCACGCAGCGCATGCCCTCCACATGGTCGAGGGCGGCGACGAAATGCATCTCCGAGGTGCCGGGGTTGGTGAAGCAGACATCGACGCCGGACGCGACCAGCGTGCGGACCAGCGACTCCGCGCCGTTCATCTTGGGGCCGTTCATGGATTTCCGTCCTCGACGGGTTGCGGTGGGCGGCGCGATCATGGCCGCTCAACCGCATTCAGGGCAAGAGGTCCCGATGCGACCGTGCCTGTCCTTTTAATGGCATGAGATGCAAGAACGCATCAGCAACGGTCCGATGAGGAAATTCACTCCCCTGGAAATAATATTTCCCAAATTACCGCTGCAGTATTGTAATTTTTGCTTGGCACTCCATGTCCACTGGTGAGCGCCGCACTTTGCGACACACCATTACCCTCTCTCTTGGTTTTTTCGCCTCGACACCCTCCGTAGTCCCATCGTTCAAGGCCGTTGCGGAGGGCGGGGTTCGTCGGACCTACCACGCCGCTATGGATGCGCGGTCCATAGCGGTATTCAGATAGAGAACCCACTAAGGTTGGATGCTTTAATGACACCTGTTTCCGTAAAAGACGACCTGATCGACAAGCCCGCCGCCCCGCCTCTCAAGCGCATTTGTCTTAGATGCCGATCGGAGTTCATGAGCGAATGGGCCGGCGAGAGGGTCTGCCGGCGCTGTAAGGCGACCGCAGCGTGGCGAGAGGGAATTCCTGCCACCGCACAAGCCAGACCGTCCAGCCGCTAGAACTCAATTGATTTCGCCGACTAAGGCGGGATCTATCACTGTCTGATCGACGAGACAGCGCACCTCTAGCAATTCGCTGGATCCGGGATGGTCGGATATGGGCATTACGCTGCTAGGTGCCGATCGTGTCCCTTCGCACCAGCCGGTGGATGAAGCGCAGCTTCTCGATCACGTCGCCCGCCAGGACGAAGGGATAGAGGTCCGGCTGGCCCATGCTGGAGTTCAGGCTGTTGACCGCCGCCGTCAGCGGGATCCAGGCGTCGACCAGGGCGTTGAAATCCGACGTCCGGTAGGGGTCGAAGTCGATCTCCATCGCCAGGATTGGATCGGTGCCGGCGCGGGCCCGGATCGTCATGCCGAAGGTCTGCGCCGTCTCCAGGGTGTCGACGATGTGCATGTAATGGGCCCAGGTCTCGGCGAAATCCTCCCAGGGATGGGCCGCGGCATAGGCGCTGATGAAGTGATCGGGCCAGTCGCTGCGGGGCCCGGCCAGGTAATGCGCCTTCAGCGCCTCGCCGTAATCCGCCGAATCGTCGCCGAACCGGGCGCGGCAGGGGTCGAGCCAGTCGGTGCCCGAGATCAGCAGGCCCCAGTAGTAATGGGCGATCTCGTGACGGAAATGGCCGAGCAGGGTCCGATAGCGCTCGACCATGTCGGCGCGCATCCGCTCGCGCGCCACGGGATCGGCCTCGTCCAGGTCGATGGTGATCACGCCGTCGGCATGCCCGGTCATCACCGGATGCTCGGACTCCTCCTCCGCCAGGACGTCGAAGGCGAGACCGCGGTCCGGATCATCCCGCTTGCTCGCCACCGGCAGGCCGAGGCGCAACAGGCTGTAGATCAGCCGGCGTTTCGCCATCTCGAGCGGCCGCCAAAGCGCCACCCGGTCGGGATCGCTCAAGTTCGGGACCATTCGGTTCAGCCGGCAGGCCCGGCAATAGGCCTCGCCACTCTCCGCCGGCACCATCCAATTACACCCCCCGTGCTCGGCATTGGCGCAGGCCCGGTACAGATGGTCGGTGTCGCCGAGGGCACGCCAAGTCCCGTCGCCAACCGCCTCCAGGGCGCTGAGCTGCGCCTGCCCGGACAAGTATCCGAGGCTGTGGCCGCACCGCACGCAGGCGGTATTCTCGAAATACAGCAGTTGTCCGCAACTCTGACACTCAAACAGCTTCATGAGTCGTCCGGACGGTATTTGGTGTCCTTGGACGGGCCCGGCGAATCGAGCGAGGCGAAGAAGTCGCGCGACGCTCCCTCGGAAACTTTGTCGGACGCGCCAGCGGTCGGCGCAAACAGGGCAGTCTCCGGCGTATCAGGACCTGAAACCCCACCAGAGCCGGGCGCCGTGGTCTTCTCTGGGACGCCCACACTCCGGCGTCGCGCTTCGCGACCGAACTCGTGCAACTCGATCAGCGTTCGCAGGAACTCGGCTCGAAGCGCCGTATCGGTTATCCTTTGCTCCGCAGCGTTGGCCATTTCGCAGATGTGGCTGATCGGAATGTTGAATTCGTGCATGATCTCGCGCGCACGATCCCGTGCCTCCGCCAAGCGCTCGGTAACCGCGGCATCGTCGTAGTTCCGGAAGTAGTCACCTCCAGCGCGCGCAGCACTCTCCCGGCCTCCACCCGCTTTGACAGGTTTTGAATTCATTGCGTTCTTGCCCGACCTTTATGTTCAGCTGGCTTCACCCGCTACTTGATGAACGTGGCCCTGAATCCTGGTATTGCAAAGCATTTTGACCAAATCACTCAATGGCTCGATGATCGGGTGTATCTTGTCACCACGTCCCAGAACGCGCATTGGGCAGGCATGCGCGCCGATCAGTCTCGCGTCCTGAGTTCGCTGGATCGACCGTCTCCGCTGCCATCACGAAGGCTTTCTAGATGTCGTCGTCATATCGCGCCCCGGACTTGCCTGGCACCCGCACAGGCGGAATGACGGCGGGCCACACGAACTCGATCGCCGACGTGCCCGGTGTCGGCGTGGGCCACGTGACCCTGTCGCACGGCCCGGTGCAGACCGGGGTGACCGCCGTGCGCCTGCATCCGGGTCATCCGTTCCGCGACAAGCTGGCCGCCGGCGTTCACGTGCTGAACGGATTCGGCAAGAGCATCGGCCTGGTCCAGGTCGAGGAGCTCGGCACGCTGGAGACCCCGGTGGTGCTGACCAACACGCTCTCGGTCGGGACCGCCGCGACCGCGCTGGTGCGCCATTTGCTGGAGACCACGCCCGAGATCGGCGACACCACCGGCACCGTCAATCCGGTTGTCATGGAGTGCAACGACGGCAGCGGCCTGAACGACATCCGTGGGCTGCACGTGGGCGAGGCGCATGTGGCCGCCGCGCTGGAGGCGGCCGGCCAGGATTTCGCCCAGGGCAGTTTCGCCCAGGGCAATGTCGGCGCCGGCACCGGCATGATGTGCTACGGGCTCGCCGGCGGCATCGGCAGCGCCTCGCGGGTCGTGCGGATCTCCAGGACCGAGTTCACCCTCGGGGTGCTGACGCTGTGCAACATGGGGCGGATGACGGATCTCAGGATCGACGGTCGGCCGGTCGGGGCGGCGATCGCCGCGCGGCTCAAGGCCGAGGCGAAGCCCGAGCAGGGCTCGATCATCGTGCTGATCGCCACCGACGCGCCGCTCGACGCCCGTCAGTTGCGCCGGGTGGCGACGCGGGCCGGCGCCGGGATCGCCCGCACCGGCTCGCATCTCGGATCGGGCAGCGGCGATATCGCGCTTGCCGTGTCGATCGCCGAACCGATCCCGCACACCCCGCCCAAGGACCGGGTCATGGCGCGCCACCTGCTGCACGAGGCCGCGATCGACCCGCTGTTCCGGGCGACGGTCGAGGCGACGGAGCAGGCGATCCTGAACGCCCTCCTGGCCGCCATGCCGCGCAGCGGATCGAAGGGCCGCCACCTGCGCGCGCTGTCGGAGTTCGCGGATCTGATCGTTGGGCGTGAACCCTGACCCTGCCACCGGTGCCGCGCGAGCCGGAGAACTCGACGGTCCTAGCGCAGCCCGACCAGGGTCATCGGGGCCTGGGCGACGTAGCGGTTCACCTCGGTGAGGTCCGGCATCGCCTCGCTCCAGGCGATCAGCGCCGCGCCGGCCGCGATATCCGCCTCGGTCACCATGTAGCGGTAGCGTTTGCCCGGCCGCTCCCACTCGCAGACCGTGCCGGCGGCGAGCTCCGGATCGGTGAGCATCGCCACCGTCGGGACCGGCGGCGAGCCGGTGGCGTAGAGCGTCAGCGCATCGTAATCGTCGTCGACCAGCGCCAGCGCGGCGCCCCGCGCCTTCGCCTGCTCCAGGCGCAAGCGGTGCGAGATATGGTCGTCGAAGACGCAGAGCGTGTTCGCCGGCAGCGTCTCCAGGTCCTTGGCGTCGCTCCAGTCGCCAAGCCTAAAGTCGATCCGGCGGTCGCGCAGCCGGCCCTCCTCGCGCATGACGTCGAAGGTGACGATCCGCGCCTCCGGCAGGGCCTCGGCCATCAGCCAGGCGGAATGGCCCTTGAACGTGCCGCATTCGACGATCAGGGCCGGCCGCAGCAGCGAGGCGACGGCGTACAGCCAGGTCGAGGAGTTGCGCATGGTCCCACCGGCATTGTCGCGCAACGGCCGACGGGCATAGCTCCGCTCGAAAGCTGTCACGATCGTCGCCCCGTCCGGCGCGTCGGCCGCCAGCACGCCGCGCCCGGCGAGCCTCTCGCGCAGGGCGTCGATCCGGGCGGCGACGGCGGCGCGGGCGCGGCGGATCAGGGCATCGGTCACCAGGACACGCCCGACCTCGCGCTCGGCCTTGCCGGACGCCCGTGCGTCGGTCTCGATCGCCTGGACATCGTAGATCTGACGGGCCTTGGGCATGGGGTCAGCCTTTCTGCGAGGGTGGCAGGCCGCAGAGCGCGTCGGCCTCGGCGCTGATGGTCTCGACCAGGGCCGCCATGTCGCCGCGCCCGAATTGGGAGGCGTCCTGGATCGCCGGCAGGAAGCGGATGGTGATGACGCCCGGGCGGCGCAGCATCGACTTTCGCGGCCAGAACTGGCCGGAATTCAGGGTCACCGGAACGACGGGCAGTTTCAGGTGCCGGACCAGCGCGATCAGACCGGGATGCGCCGCGCCGCGTTCGCCGACCGGCATCCGGGTGCCTTCCGGAAAGATCAGCAGATGGCGGCCGCGATCGGCCTCGCCCCGGGCGCGCTCCAGCATGGCGCGCAGGGCCGCCGCGCCGCCGGCGCGGTCGACCGATACCATCCGCGAGCTGCGGAGGAACCAACCGAACAGCGGGATCGCGTCCAGTTCCTTCTTGTAAATGATGCACAGGTCCGGAACGACCGCGCTCATCACGAAGGTCTCGAAGGCCGACTGGTGCTTGCAGGCCAGGATCGCCGGGGTCGCCGGCAGATTCTCGCGCCCCTCGACGCGGTAGCGCAGGCCGCAGATCGCCGCCAGCAGCGCCGCCGTGCCGTGCGACCACACCCGGCTGACGCGGCGCACGAAACGTCCGTCATCACCGCGATGGAACAGCAGGTTGACCGGGATGCTGACCGCCATCAGGGCGGACCAGGCCATCCAGATCACGTTGAACACACTGGAACGCAGGAAGATCACGCCGGCACCGTCACATCACTGCAGGGCTGTCTAAAGCAGTTCGCGCGCGAAGGGAAACCCCGGCATCCGCCTGCGGTACTTGGGAACGATCCCCCGGGCGCGCTATAGGTAGCAGACGATCCCGCCGCTGCAGGACTCTCCGTGACACAACCGATCGCCGCCATCGCCGCCCTGTCGCTCGCCGGCGCCGTCGCCCTGGCCGCCATCGGTGCCCACGCCATCGGGTCCGATCCGGCCGGCCGGCGCCTCTGGGACACCGCCTCGTTCTGGCATGTCACGGAGAGCCTCGGCCTGCTGGCGCTCGCCGCGCTGTGGCCACGGCTGTCGCCGCGTCTGGCGCTCGCCGGCGCGCTGGCGCTCGGCATCGGCGCCGCCGCCTTCTGCAGCACGTTGTACATCCAGGCGGTGACCGGCACCGCGCCGGTCGCCATGCTGGCGCCGGCCGGTGGCACGCTGCAGATCCTCGGCTGGGTGCTGGTCGCGCTCGCCTGCCTGCGCGGCGGGCCCAACCCATAACAATCGGAGGACCGGCCCATGGCCGATCGCATGAAGGACAAGGTGGTTGTGGTCGCGGGCGCCGGTTCGGTCGGGCCCGGATGGGGCAACGGCAAGGCCTCGGCGGTGCTCTACGCCCGCGAGGGCGCCACGCTCTACCTGATCGACCGGGACCGAGACGCGGTGGCGGAAACGGCGCGGCTGGTCGTCGAAGCCGGCGCCAAGGTCCATGCCGAGGCCGGCGACCTGACCGACGGCGACACGGTCCGGCACCTGCTGGCCGATTGCGTCGCCCGGTTCGGCCGGCTCGACGTGATGCACAACAATGTCGGCGGCTCGGCCCCCGGCACCGTCGAGGAGATGGACGAGGCCACCTGGGACGGCCAGATGGACCACAACCTGAAAACCGTCTATCTCGGCTGCCACCACGCGATCCCGCACATGCGCGCCGGCGGCGGCGGGGCGATCGTCAACGTCGCCTCGGTCGCCGGATACCGCCATATCGGCGCGCCGATCCACGCCTATGCCGCCGCCAAGGCCGGCGTCGTGCAGCTGTCGCGCGCGATCGGGGTCAGCCACGCCAAAGAGCGGATCCGCTGCAACACGGTGGTGCCGGGGCTGATGCACACCCCGCTCGTCGAGGCCCGCCTGACCCGACAGCGCGGCAACAACGACGCCGAGGCCCTGATCGCCCGGCGCCACGGCCAGGTGCCGATGGGTCACATGGGCGACGCCTGGGATGTGGCCTACGCCGCCCTCTACCTCGCCAGCGACGAGGCGAAATACGTGACCGCGACGGAGATCGTCGTCGATGGCGGCCTGGTGATGAGCGCGCCGGTGTAGCGGACCGACAGACCCTCACCCTCGATCACGTTCCACGGAGATCGCCGCGAGGCCGTTCCGGACGCTCCCGCGCGTCCCTACCTTTCGATCAGTACCGTCGAGAGGAGGTCGTCATGGGCGTCGTCATTCCCTTCCGTCCGCGTCCCGCGCCCTGGACGCCGAGCGATCTGGCGGCGCTGGACCGCCTGGTCGCCGAATTGCCTGGCGCCACCGACTGGGAAGTGGACGCCGACGGCTCGCGGGCCTTCGTGACCGGCGCGGAGGACGAAACCCTGCTCATCGTCCGCCGGGATCCGACCGGTTTCGCCGTCCTCAAGGGCTGGGAGCGACGCCCGGGCTGACAGCCGCCGTCAGGCGCAGCCCGCCGTCCGGGTGAGCCTGTGCAGCGTCTCGATCAGTCGCGGGATGTTGATCGGCTTCTCGAACGCGGCGTCGGCGCCGAGTTCCTCGGACATCCGGACATAGTCGACCTGGGCCGACGGCCCGAAGCTGGAGATGGCGATGACCGGCAGATCCGGTTCGGCCTCCCGCGCCAGCCGCATCACGTCGAAGCCGTCGTAATACGGCATCAGCATGTCGGTGACGACGGCATCGACCTTCGCGAAATCCGAGGGGGTTGTCCGCCGCGGACCCTGCTGCACGGCAACGACGTCGAAGCCGGCGCCCTCAAGGTGGCCGATCAACCATTGCCGGGTCACCGGCTCATCTTCGAACAGCATCACGGTTGTCATGGGTGCCTCGCACTCGTTGCAACCTGTCCCCGCGGGCACAATCGACGCAACGTCGAATAGAGTCAATTCACAATAACTTAGATTCAATTTCCGACCTGTTTACAACGCCGAAGCGCGCGCGCTTGACGCGGTGGCGGCGGCGCGTACCGTGATCGGCGCATCCGACGCACGGGAGATCACGGCATGGCGTTCGACATTTTCGGCGAATCCCCGGATGAGGGCGGCGCGGAGCCGCACTATCAGGCGGTCACGCGGCTCGACAAGGTCGCGATCCTGGTCGGCCTGCTGGACGCCACGATCGACCACGAGCGCAACAAGGACACGCCGTTCGAGGCCCCGGAATGGCTGGTCAAGCACTACCCCCACGTCCATCCGAACGACCTGGACCACGTGCTGGATGCCGGCCGCCACGCCCTCACCCGCCTGACCGGAGCATGATCGTCTAAGACGGAATTGCTTCGCGATGCCGACTTGGACGTGAGTCATCCTCTTCTTCAATAAGAGAGAGCAAATTCACATGCTTCGTCGCGATCGCTGGCGATCACGTCAAAACATGATTTGCTCTAGCTGACGCGCGTCAGTCGGCGTTGAGCTGCTGCAGGAACTTGCCGAAGGTCATCAGCCCTTCCGGCCACGGACCGTGGCCACTGTCCGGATCGACATTGCCGCTCTCGCGCAGGTCGACCATGCGCGAGCCCCAGGCCCCCGCCAGGTCGGCCGCCACCTCGAAATCGCAGTGCGGGTCGTCGCGGCTCGCCAAAAGCAATGACGGGAAGGGCAACGGGTCGCGCGGCACCGGCCGGAAACTCTCCGCCACCGCCCCGCCAAGGGCCTCGACATCGGGCACGGCGGCAAGGAAGGCGCCGCGGACCTTGCCGGCCGCGAGCGACGGGGCGGCATGCACGGCGGCCATCGCCCCATAACCATGACACACCAGGACGACCGGCAGCGGCGCCGCCGCCACCGCCGCCGCGACAGCCGGAGCATAGGCCTCGCGGGTCGGATTGGCCCAGTCGTCCATGGGGACCCACTCGGCCGTCTTGAGCCCGGCCTGCCAACGGGCGTACCAATGCTCCTCCGTCCCACCGCCGAGCCCCGGCAGAACCAGGATCGTCGCCTCCGAGGACTTCATGCCGCCTCTCCCAGGGCCGATTTCGGCAGGACGACATGGATCCCCTTCTCCTGGTTGACCAGCTGGGTGACCCGAACATCGGCCGCCAGGCTCATCAGCATGAACGCCTGGCTACGCGACAGGTTGGTGGTGTCGACGACCCAGTCGATCATCTGGCGCAGCGCGTGGCTGGCCGCGTCGTCGAGATCGGCGCTCATGCCCATCGTGATGCGAGCGTCCGGCGATTCAGCGCGCGGGTAGTCCCAGGACAGGTCCTTGCGCAGGTGGACCTCGATCTCGCCCTGCAGCGCCGTCTCGATCGCCGTGACGCAGACCTCGCCGTCGCCCTGGACGCCGTGGCCGTCGCCCAGCGACAGCTTCGCCCCCTCGGTCCAGACCGGCAGGTACAGTGTGGTGCCGGTGATCAGTTCCTTGTTGTCCAGGTTGCCGCCGTGCTTGCGCGGCTGGATCGTCGAGATCTTGCCCCAGCCCGCCGGCGGGGCCACCCCGATCACCCCGAAGAAGGGGCGCAGCGGCAGCTCGGTCCCCCAGGGCAGACGGCCGACGTTGCGGTCGGCGTCGAGCGCCACCGTCATCCGGTCCATCTCGTCGAAATCCTCCGGCAAGGCGCCGGCCAGCGGGCGCACGAAGGTGTAGCCCCAATCCTGGCGGAGCGAGATGTCCAGCAAGCGGATCTCCAGGACGTCCCCCGGCATCGCCCCCTCGACCGCGATCGGGCCGGTGAGCAGGTGGCCGGGCGTGCGGCGCTCGGCCCGGGCGTGGATCTCGAGCAGTTCCGGCGGGACGTGGTAGCCCTCGCCCGGCAGGTCGTCCGGTCCACCGGAGCAGGTCTGCACAGTGACCCGGTCGCCGCTGGCGATGGTCAGGACCGGGGGCATCGCCGCGTCGAACCAGCCCCAGTGGACGGTCTCCGGCGTGGCGGACAGGTGATGGTGGGCCATGCGAACTCCGGGCGCGGAAGGTTGCGGTCGTGCCGCCGATCATGCGACGGACGCGGCCCGGCCCGCAATCGGCGACGCGTTCGAGCGGGATTCGGCCCCTATCTCAAAGTAGAATCGACAGAATCGGGAAGCGGCGGGTGATGAACGCCCCTCAGCGGCCGCTGCCGATGCTCCAGGGCTCGACGGACGGCCGGGCCATCGCCGCCACCGCCTGCTCGCCGGCGTCGATGTCGAGCATCCGGCAGATCTCCCGCCAGGCCGCCTGCGGGTCCCGGCGCAGGCGTTCCTCGTTCACCGTGTGGATCCGCTCGCGATCCATTCCGAACCCGTCGACCCGACGCTGGAATCCGTCGAGTGCCATGCGCGCCGCCTCGATCACCCGGGGAACGCCGCCGGCGCCGATGACGACGGCCGCCGACTCCGCGTCTCGAGTGAGCACCAGCAGGTCCACGCCCGGCGGATTCAGGAAGGGAAACAGCGGCCCGCTGGGGTCGTGCAGGACAACCGCGGGACGGCCGGTGGACTCCCGCAGCGACGCGAAATACGCCGCCAACGCCACACCGCCCTCCTCCCGCGCCAGGGTCAGAAGTGAATCCCCGCGCCGTTGGCCGTCGGAGGCCGCGTCCACCGCACGACGGGCGACCGCGTGCAGCGCGTTGCTCAACGTGACCGGCGGCAACGCGGCGACATCCGGGTGCCGACCCAGCTCCGCCATGAGGCGCTGGGCGTCCGTCACCGGACCGGCGACCAGAAGTACGTTGCGCATGGGCGTTTCCCAGGACGTGGCGGGGCGCTTCCCCGTCGGTCAGCGGCAATCAGTCTTCACGGTTTCGCCGAGGACTGCAAGCCTTGGTGGAAAGAGCGCCGAATCCAGAGCCATGCCACGAAAATACAACTTTCCTCATGTTGACCGGAAAGAAGCCTGAGAGCAGATTATTATCAGGAGACGGTATGGCCACACAGCACCTTACAGAGATATCCACAAGCTGGATCGATGGCGACGGCCAAACTGCGGACCTCGCGGTTCGCGTCGGCCGACTCGGCGAAGAGGTCAGCGAATTCGCGCTCCGCACCCTCGGCTGGGTGCGCATGGTCCGCTTCGGCCAATTCCTGGACATCGACTTCGTCCCCGAGACCGTGCGCCCGCAGGCCGTTCACGGGATGCTGGCGCACATCGACCGGTCGGCCAGCGAGTCCACGGTCCTATGGAGCGTCACCGGTGGTCGGCGCTGCGCGACGACGTGTTCAGCACCGGCGAACCGACCGTGCTCAAGCGGTTCGTGGTGAAGGTGCTCGCCGGCGTCGGCCGGGCTCTGGACGCCGACACCGGCACGCTGGAGCGGTTCGCGCTCGGCATGCCCGCCTCGTCCACGCGCCTGCACCCGATGTTCAAGGACCTGATCGCCGCCTGGTACGAGCGCAACGGCACCGGACGGTTCAGCGTCGACGACATCGTCGCCCGCTGGCCCGGAAACTCGATCAAGGTCATGGAGGCCGGCGGCGACGGGCAGTTCGCCATGGCCCATTATTCCATGGGCCCCAAGGGTCCGTGGAACCACGAGGTGCGCAATCGCCTGCAGAGTCAGTCGCTGTCGGTGGTTCCGGATCGCGAACTCGCCCAGGCGGTGGCGCAGGCGGCCAACGAGTCGGTGCTGCAGAACGCGCCGACGCTGGAGCGCTGGATCGGTCCGCTGCTGACCTCGCAGGGGGTCAAGGAGTACGACTGGTACCGTCTGACGCTGCCGATCCTCGACGCGAGCGGCAAGCCTTCCGTTCTGGTCGGCTGCCTCCATTCGCGGGACGCTCTCGTCGCTTAAGCGCTTCTACGCCTCTGTACATTCGAGCCCTGATGCCCTGATCGGCGCGGGCGTCAGGCGACGTTCGACATGCGGCGGGCCTTGTCCGCCACATAGAGGCCGGCATGGTCGAGCACCACATCCGGCGTCTTGGCCACCAGGACCATCTCGGTGCGGTCCGGATGCGCCGGCCGGAACCAGGTGACCGTGTCCAGCACGTAGGGCGAGCGGTACTTGGTCGAGACCACCCCCTTGGTGACCAGTGCCTTCTCGACGATCGAGAAGGTGACCTGCGGCCCCCAGCGGACCTGGGTCAGCAGCCCGCCGATCAGGTTCACGACCAGGGCGAGGTCGGTCTTGCCGCGCAGGTCGGGCCGGATCCACATGCCGCCGGAATAGCTCGCCATGTCCTCGATCGTGGAGGCGAAGGCGTCGGCCTCGCCGGAGATGACGAACCGCTCACCCCGCGTCATCTGTTCGCCGGGATTGGCGTAGAACAGGCTGAGCGTCGCCAGCTGGTCGGCCAGGGTGGTCACCGTGAACCGGTACAGCCGGATCGCGTAGGTCGCCGCCAGGCCGTCCTTGTCCCTGACCAGCACCGCCACGGCGTCGTCCGCACGAAACGGCTTGTTCGCCCGCTCGAACGCGTTCGGCAGGAACTTGCCGACCGACACCAGCGTGCTGGCGAAGGCGTTCATGTCCGTTGTCAGGCTGATCTCGAGGCCGGCCTCGTGCGCGCGGCTGTCGATGGCGATCAAGGCGTCTTCGATGGTGGTCCGGTTCGCCTCCGCGGCGGCATGGATGGGACCTATTCCTGCGAGAAACGGTACGTCAGTCATCTTTTTTTATCCCCACATTGAGTTCAGTGCACGTTGGTTAACGCGACGGGAGCCATCCTATGGTTCGAACGCGCTTACCGCGACTCGCGGGTGTGCTTGATCGGGGATAGAGGGAAACGGCGCCCTTGCCGGGCGGTTCACGATCCGGTGCCAGGGTGGCGAAACTGCCCTACACTCGCCGGGGAGACCTCAGGCCCGACCGCGCGAGGACAAGATGACCGCAGACACCGTCCGGGACACCGCCGCCATCGAGAGCTGGCACGCCCACGTCTATTTCGACGCCGACACGGCGGCGCCGGCGCGCGCGCTATACGGCCGCATCGAGGCGGCGTTTCCGGCGGCCGAGATGGGCCGGTTCCACGAAAAGCCGGTCGGGCCGCATCCGATGTGGAGCTATCAGGTCGCGTTCGGGCCCGATCTGCTGACCGAGATCCTGCCCTGGCTCGCCCTCAACCGGGGGGCGCTGGACGTGTTTGTCCACCCGAACACCGGCGACGACCTGGCCGACCACCGCGACCACGTGGTCTTCCTCGGCCGGTCCTATCCGCTGACGCTGTCGATCTTCAACAAAGACAACGCTAGCTAGGCGGTCTGGCGGCTGTCGGCGGGGGCGTGGCGGTTGCGGTTGGTCACCATGCGGCCGTGCAGCTCGGTGATCACCCGGCTGCCGGTCTTGGTGAACAGGAAGGGCAGCAGGCCGTGCAGCAGGCAGGCGACGCCGCCGAGGATCATGCGCATCCCGAAGCCGCTCGCCATGCCCAGGTGCTCGACATAGGTCTCGCCGACGCTCTCGGGGTGCTCGGTGAACAGGCGCTTCATGACATCCTCCCTGATTGAATGACGCCAATGATGGCTCCAATCGGGGCGAAATACTTTGCTTTGTTTATCCGATATGACCAGTCTGATAGCATGATTTTCCATGGATCACGTCGATCGTAAAATCCTGACCCTTCTCCAGGGCAATGCCGACATGGCGCTCGCCGAGATCGCCGAGGCGGTGGGGCTGTCGACCACGCCCTGCTGGCGGCGGATCCAGAAGCTGGAGAAGGACGGGGTGATCCGCGCCCGGGTCGCCCTGCTCGACCGCCGGGCGATCGATCTCGGGGTGACGGTGATGGTGCGGGTCCGCACCAATCGCCACGACATGGCCTGGCTGGAGCAGTTCGCCCGCGTGGTCGAGGACATCGACGAGATCGTCGAGGTCTACCGGATGAGCGGCGACATCGACTACGTGCTCAAGGTGGTGGTGCCGGACATCGCCACCTACGACGCGATCTACAAGCGGCTGATCACCGCCGTGCCGCTGATGGACGTGAGCTCCAACTTCGCCATGGAGGAGATTAAGTTCTCCACCCGGCTGCCGCTCACCTATGCCCGCTAACCCGTAAACGCCGCCGGCTGGGTCGCTCCCTTGACCTGGGTGCGGCGCATCAGGCGGCGGGCCGAGGCGTCGAACGGGTCGCGGCGGTGCATGGTCGCGCGGTTGTCCCACATCAGCACGTCACCGACCCGCCAGCGGTGGCGGTAGGCGTTCTCCTCGCGGGTCGCGTAGGACCAGAACTCGTCCAGCAGTGCCTCGGACGCCTCCAGGTCCAGCCCCTCGATATGGGCCATGCGCCGGCGGCCAAGATAGAGCAGCGGCTGGCCGGTGTTCGGGTGGGCGATGACCACGGGATGGTAGGTGCCCGGGCTCTCGCGCGGATCGTCGGTCGGGGTCACCCCCTGGCGCACGTAGCCGCCGGAATTGTACGTCCCGTCATGCTTGATCCGCAGCCCCGCGATCCGGCGCTTGAGGGCATCCGGCAGGGCGTTGTAGGCGGCGTTCATGCCGCACAGCCAGGTGTCGCCGCCGGCCGGCGGCACCTCGATCGCGTGCAGCATGGAGATGTCCGGCGGGGCCGGGAGATAGGACATGTCGGTGTGCCACACCGCCTCGCCGGCGCCGAGGCTGCCGATCTCCTTGCCGTCGGATCCCTTGATGTTGGAGACGAGATAGACCTCGGGCAGGCCCGGCACCGCGGTGCGGCCGTTCTCCATGACCGGGGCGTGGTCGAGCTCGCCGAACCGCCGGCTGAAGGCGACGAGCTGCTCCGGCGCCAGATCCTGGCCGCGGAACAGCAGGCCGGCATGATGATCGAAGGCCGTCCGGATGGCGGCGAAACCATCCTCATCGACGGTGGCGAGATCGATCCCGACGATCTCCGCCCCGACGACCGGGGTGAGGGGCCGGATCTCCAGGGGTGTGCCATGCGTTGCCGCCGCGTCGCTCATGCCATCCTCCCATGCGTCAGATTTTTTCCAAGGCTACACCGCCCACCGCGCGGCCTGCTAGCGTTGGCGGCAACGCACCAACGGGAGAGACGGATGGAACAGCGCACCCTCGGCCCCCTCGGACCGGTCAGCGCCCTCACGCTGGGCGGTGGCGGGCTCGGTCATCTCTGGGGCGAGACCACGCGCGCCGAATGCGTCGCCACGGTGAAGGCGGCGGTCGATGCGGGCATCACCCTGCTCGACATGGCGCCAAGGTACGGCGACGGCGAGGCGGAGACGGTGATCGGCGAGGCGTTCGGCGGCCGTCTGCCCGCTGGTGTGCGGGTGACCACCAAGTGCCTGCTCGGCGGCACTCCGCCGGCGGAGATCGAGACCCGCCTGCGCCACTCCATCGCGCAGTCGCTCGCGCTGATGAAGCTGGAGCGGGTCGACCTGTTCTTCCTGCACTCCAACGTTGCTCCGGACGACCACCCGATGCGCGCCCACCCCGACGCCGCCACGCGAGTCACGCCGCTGTCGGTGTTCCAGGAGACGGTGCGTCCGGTGTTTGAGACGCTGGTCTCGGAAGGCCTGATCGGCGCCTGGGGCCTGACCGGGATCGGTCAGCCGGGCGCCATCCTGCAGCTTATCGGCGAGACGCCGGCCCCTGCCGCCGTGCAGTGCATCGCCAACCCGATCGACAGCCCCGGCGCGCTGAAGTTCTACGACGGCCCGACCCGGCCGCGCGAGATCCTGGCCAAGGCCCGGGCCAACGGGGTCGGCACCCTCGGCATCCGGGTGGTTCAGGCCGGCGCGCTGGCCGCCGAGATCGACCGCCCCCTGCCCGCTGACCACCCGGAGGTCCGCGACTACAACCGCGCCGGCGGCTGGCGGGCGCTGGCAGCGGAACTGGGCGAGGATCCGGCCGACCTTGCCCACCGCTACGCGCTCACCATGGACAACGTCGACACGGTGGTTCTCGGCATCAAGAACCGCCAGGAACTCGCGATGTGCGTGGCGGCCGAGCAACGCGGCCCGCTCGACCCGGCGCTGATGCGCCGGATCGAAGCGAGCTTCGACTGAGGAGGACGGAAGATGGCACGCAACGCGATCGCGATCGACGGGGAGCGGCTGTGGTCGACCCTCATGGCCTCGGCGGAGATCGGCAAGGGCCCGCGCGGCGGGCTGTCCCGCCTCACCTTGAGCCCGGCGGATGGCGAGGTCCGCGACCTGTTCGCCCGGTGGTGCGCCGAGGGCGGCTACCCTGTCACCGTCGACCGGCTGGGCAACATGTTCGCGCGCCGGGCGGGGCGTGACGACGCGCTGCCGCCGGTCGTGATCGGCAGCCACCTGGACACCCAGGCAGCCGGCGGCCGCTTCGACGGCATTCTCGGCGTCCTGGCGGGGCTGGAGGTCCTGCGCGCGCTCGACGATCAGGGCATCGAGACCCGGCGCCCGATCGAGGTGGTCAACTGGACCAACGAGGAGGGCGGCCGGTTCCCGCCGCCGATGCTGTGCTCGGGAGTCTTCGCCGGCATCCACGACCTGGACTGGGCGCTGGGCCGTGTCGACGAGGAGGGGGTGACGGTCGCCGAGGCGCTGAATGCCATCGGCTATGCCGGCGACGCCCCGGTCGGCGGCCGCGCCCTCGACAGCTATTTCGAGATCCATATCGAGCAGGGGCCGGCGCTGTACGAGAACGGGGTCAAGCTCGGCCTCGTCACCGGCACCTACCTCGCCCGCGGCATGCGGATCGAGGTCGAGGGCGTGAACGCCCATAGCGGGCCGACGCCGATGGCGCGGCGGCGCAACGCCCTGGTCGGGGCCGCGACGGTGGCGCTGGAGGTCGACCGAATCGGCCTCGCCTATGCCGACCGCGACGGCAAGTCGACGGTCGCCCGCCTGGAGGCCTGGCCGAACAAGCCCGGCATCATCTCCGACCGGGCCACCCTGTTCGTCGATTTCCGCACGCCGGACCCGGCGCTGACCGATGCCATGGAGGCGGAGATCCGCGCCGCCCTGCCCGGCTGCGCCGAGCGCTCACGCACCGACATCGCGGTCGGCGACGCCTGGACCTTCGGCACCCCGATATTCAATTCCGACCTGCAGGACCTGGTGCGCGCCACGGCGGCGGATCAGGGCGTTGACCTGATGGAACTGCGCAGCCAGGCCGGCCACGACGCCTACCACATCGCCCATGTCGCGCCGACGGTGCTGCTGTTCACCCCCTGCGACGAGGGCATCAGCCACAACGAGGCGGAGAACACCTCCCTGGAGGACCAGCTTCCCGGCATCCAGGTCCTGGCCGAGGCGGTGGTGGCACGGGCCAACCGGTAAAGTCATTCTCCTCTTGGGACCTGAGACCTGGGATTCGCTGTCCTATGCTTCGGTAATCGACTTGATCTTCGCGCGGCGCCTGTTGGAACGCCGGGCGATCTCGGCGTCCTGATCCTCGATGGCGGCGCGCGCCAAGTCCAACCGGGAATCCCCGAATGACTGATCGAGGCGGTCTTGCGCGACACGGCGGTTAGACGTGATCGTGCCGTCTTCGTATGTCACGTTGAACAGTGACATGTTTGACTGGGTCGCTCTTGTCTTGTTCTTAGCCACCGGCCACGCTCCATCGCTAGAATCTGCGTCACGCCACCTCGATGGCGACCGACCGACCGAAGTTGCCGGCCAGGAGATCCGTCGCGTGGCGGACCATTTTTCGGCCCGCAGGGGCGCGTATCGTAAAAACGCTTCGGCCACCGACCCGGTGATGTGTCACATAGGAGTGCAAGCCGTAGGTAATCAGGAACGTATCTTCGTTTCTCAAGGTCTTCTCCTCAAAGCGAGCAGCGAAAGCTGACGGCGCTGCAAGGCGGGGCCGAGCGCGCGTTTCGCAGGTTTAGAGTTGTCGGTGGGCTGCCACTGATACCCCATGCAGAGCCCGGTTCGACGATCTATTTCTAGCTAGAGACTTGATCGTCGACCGCAGTGGATCCCTCCGGAGCGTCTGCCGGGGTTTCGGCGGCGTCCTTCTTTTGAGCTGCGCGCTTGGCCTTTTTCTCCGCTTTCAAGCGCTCGCGCTCTTTGCGCTCGAAGCTGTAATTGGGCTTTCTTGCCATAGGTTAAGTATCCTGGGGCTGTATCCAGTCGCCTGTCGGCCGATCCGGTCGAACTATAGATCAGGGTTCGGGCCATTGATCGCCACAATCGTGAGCCGGCAGGCAACACCTGGGGTATCGCTTGCACACTGGGCTCGCGTCCTCTCACATACCAGGAGGACGTCGGAAAGAACGCGGTATTCTCGCGTTCGATGGCCCCTGCGAGGCCGACCGAGACGGCAATCGGGAATCAAATAACGGCAGAACAGAGAGGTGACCGCCCCGAACGGAAATCGAGGCGGTCACCTGTGGTCAGCTGGAAACCGAAAGGTTCTCGGCGGCGGGCTTGCCGTCGCGGCCGTTCTGAAGCTCAAAGGAGATCTTCTGCCCTTCGTTCAATGTGTGCAGGCCCGCGCGCTCCACGGCCGAGATATGGACGAAGGCGTCCTTGCCGCCGTCATCTGGCTCGATGAAGCCGAAGCCCTTGGTCGGATTGAACCACTTGACTGTACCCTTAATCATAACAGCGTCCTCAACATACGTACTGGTTTCGCGCGAAACGGCGGCTGCCGGCGCGAGCTTCATAGCGATTACACTGTCGTGGAATAGCGGAGCTAAACAGCGCTTCTGAGCTTCTCAGGTTGCGCTAACGATGTATCACAAGCGACGCTACAGTACCGGTTCCTGCGGTAGAGTCAATGGAGCTCGGAGACACGTCCTTTGACGGATTGCCTTCAGAACTCCTGCCATGTTGCTGTTGCGGCGTGAGGAACGAGCGTGGAGGAGGCAATGCCAGTCGATCCGAGATTTCAGCCGGTGGACGCGGCGGTGGTGCCACGCTTCGCCGATGTCGCCACCTTCATGCGGACCAGACGCCATGACGTTCACCCGGATGTTGACATCGGCCTGGTCGGCGTGCCGTTCGATCTCGGCGTCAACTACCGCACCGGTGCCCGCCAGGGGCCGGCCGGCGTGCGCGAGGCGTCGCGGCTGATCCGCAAGGTGCACCCGACCCTCGGCACCCGCCCGTTCGAGACCCGCAACGTCGCCGATCTCGGCGACGCGCCGGTCAACCCGCTGGACAAGGTCAAGTCCATCGAGCTGATCCAGGGCTTCTTCGAGCAGCTGCGGGAGAATGCCATCACCCCGATCTCGGTCGGCGGCGATCACACCATCCCGACGCCGATCCTGCGCGGGCTGGTCACGGGGTCGCCGGTCGGCATCCTGCAGATCGACAGCCATCCGGACACCCTCCCCGAGCTCTGCGGCGACACCCTCAACCACGCCACGTTCATGCGGCTCGGCATCGAGGAGGGCTGGATCGAGCCTAAGCGCGTGGTGCAACTCGGCCTGCGCGGCAGCCGGTTCGGCGACGACATCCAGTACGGCCTCGACCAGGGCTTCACCGTCATCACCATGGACGACTACGAGGAGATCGGCCGGGCCGAGACCATCCGGCGCATCCACGCCACGCTGGGCGAGGATCCGTTCTACCTGACGCTGGACATCGACGGGGTCGACCCGGCCTATTGCCCGGGCACCGCGGTGCCGGAGATCGGCGGCCTGATCCCCCGCGACCTGCAGGTGACCATCCGCTCGCTCGCCGGCAAGCCGATCATCGGCGCCGACATCAGCGAGGTGGCGCCGTGCTTCGATCCGACCGGCATCACCTGCGTGACGGCGGCCAACCTGATGTTCGAGATGCTCTGCGCCATCGCCGAGGGGACGCGGTCTTGATGGGGAGCTGACCTCAGTCCGCGAGAGAGCGAAGCGACGTCGCGAACGGTCGGCTTCGGGCAGTTCGCCCTGGGTCCCGGATACCCCTACGGGGTTCCGGGAAATCGGGGAGGGGAGACACACTCTAGCCCATCGACTTCCCGGAACCCCGTAGGGGTATCCGGGACCCAGGGGAACGACTATGAATCCGGGGCTGAGAGCGCCGCGTCGTGCTCCCCAAGGCTCGGACCCGAACGTCGAACGCTGATCTACACCCGCTCCGCGCTCTGGCGTTTCAGGTCCGCCGCCAGGGCGTCAGCGATCTCAAGAAGCGGTCCCAGCAGGCTCGCCGACGCGTCCTCGGCGCTCAGGGCCGAGCGCAGGTAGAGCACGTTGATGCAGGCGAAGATCGCCTCGCCGTCCCGCACCGGCACGCCGATCGACGAGATCCGGTTCTCGTATTCCCGCGCCATGTAGGCCGGATCCATGGTGGCATAGCCGCGCTCACGAATGCCGGCGAACAGGGCGCGGGCCCGCCCGAAATCGCGCGCCGCCTGGTTCCACGGCGCCGGGTCGTCGGCCACGCCCCGCAGGATCGCCAGTCGCTCCCCCTCGCCGCAGAACGCCGTGTAGGCGCGGCCGAGGCTGGTCGCCAGCATCGGCGCGCGGTAGCCCGGCCCGCGGTTGACGAAGATCGGCCCGGCCTCACGCGAGGTTTCGACCACGATCATCGCGTCGCCGTCGCGGATCGCCACGTCCGAGGGCCAGCCGATGCGCCGGCGGAAGTCGCCGAGCCGCGGCGCCACCGCCGCGCCGACCGCGGTATGCGCCCGGTAGCCGGCGCTCAGCTGCAGGGTCTTGCCGGCGGCGTGATACAGCCGGGTCTCGTCATCGCGGACCACGTAGCCGGCATGCTCCAGCGTCTCCAGCATCCGCAGGATGGTCGCCTTGTCGAGCCCGACCATCCGGTGGATCTCCGCCAGGCTCGCCCGGCCGGCCAGCCGGTTCACCGCGCTCAGCACGTCCAGGCAGCGCATTACCGCCATGACCGGGCGATAGGAGGTCACCGGAATCTCCGTATTTCATTAGATGAAATTCTATTTCATTTACATGCTAACAGCCTGAGGACACAGTGCAACTGCCATCACAAGCGGAGGAAGTACCGGTGGATTTCCGACTGACCGAGGATCAGCAGGCCCTGCGCGAAACCGCGCGCCAATTCGCCCAGACCGAGATGCCGGCGGTCGCCAAGGACCTGGAGGAGCGTGACGAGGCGCTGTCCCGCGACTGGATCAAGCGCTACGCGGAGATGGGTTTCCTCGGCATCAACGTCTCGCCGGAGCTCGGCGGCCTCGGCCTCGGCAACCTGGAGGCGCTGATCGTGCTGGAGGAGTTCGCCAAGGTCTCCCCCGCCGTCGCCTTCCCGATCTTCGAGAGCTCGGTCGGCCCGATCCGCGCGGTCGAGCATTTCGCCGACTCGGACCTGGCGAAGTCGGTGGTGCCGAAGGTCTGCGCCGGCGAGATTATCTGCGCCGTCGCCATGTCGGAACCCGATGCCGGCACCGCGCTGACCGACCTGAAGACCCGCGCGGTCCTGGACGGCGACCACTACATCCTCAACGGCCAGAAGCGATGGTGCTCGGGCGGCGGCCATTCCGACAGCTACGTGGTCTACACCAAACTCTCGGACGAGCCCGGGGCCAAGGGCATCGGCGCGCTCTACGTCGAGAAGGACCGCGACGGCGTCTCGTTCGGGCCGCGCGAGCGGCTGATGGGTTTCCGCGGCATTCCGTCCGCCGACATCTTCTTCGAGGAGGTGCGGGTGCCGAAGGAGAACCTGATCGTGCCCGCCGGCGGCTTCCGCAAGCTGATGGAGGCGTTCGACCTGGAGCGTTGCGGCAACTCGACCATGTGCCTCGGCATCGCCCAGGCGGCGCTGGACCAGGCGCTCGACTACGTCCAGGAGCGCAAGGCCTTCGGTAAGGAGCTGGTGGAGTTCCAGGCGGTTCAGATGAAGCTCGCCGAGATGGCGCTGAAGGTGGAAGCGTCGCGCCTGCTGATCTGGCGCGCCGCCCAGAATGCCGAGGACGGCCTGCCGAGCATTCTCGACAGCTCGCTCGCCAAGTGCTTCTCCAACGAGATGGTGCGCGAGGTGACCGGCGCGGCCCTGCAGGTCATGGGCGGCTACGGCTACGCCAAGGAATATGGTATAGAGCAACGCATGCGCGATGGTTGGGGCTGGGGCATCGCCGGCGGCGCGATCGACATTCAGAAGATCAACATCGCCAGCGCCCTGGTCGGACGGCGGTTCAACCAACGGGCCTGACCTCGGCGGCACAGGGGCCGACTCGCATGGACCGACGCGGCCTGCTGCGCCAGCACATCGACCTCGCGACCGCGCGGATCCTCGAGATCGGCGCCCTCGCCGCCCCGCTGGTCCGGCCCGACGAGGGACGGGTGGAGTATGTCGACCATCTCGACACCGAGGGGCTGCGCGAGGAATACGCGGGCCATCCGAATGTGGACCCCGACGCCCTGGTCGAGGTCACCCATGTCTGGAGTGACGGCACCCTGGCCGAGGCGATCGGCGAGACCGGTGCCTTCGACGCCATCATCTCAAGCCATGTGTTCGAGCATCTGCCGAACCCGATCCGGTGGCTGCTCGACGCCTATGACCTGCTGACGCCGGATGGTCAGGTGTTCATGGTCGTGCCCGACATGCGCTTCACCTTCGACCGCCGGCGGCCAAGAACCCGGGTCGGCGACTGGATCGAGTGGTATCTGACCGCGCCGACACGACCGACCCCGGCCCAGGTGTTCGACTATCATGCCGCCTCGGTGGAGGTTCCGGCCGGGATCGGCTGGCAAGCGCCGCCCGAGGGTGGTTTCGCACCGGTGCACGATATCGCCGCGGCGATGGAACTGGCCCGCGCCACGGCCGAGGACGGGCGCTACGTCGACACCCATTGCAGCGTGTTCACCCCGGCGAGCCTGCTGGGAATGCTGGCCGAGATCGACCGGCTGAACCTGTTCCCGTTCGATGTGGCGGCGGTCTACCCGACCGCGCCGCACGATATCGAGTTCGCGCTGGTTCTCACCCGCAATGAGGCGGCGGCGCGCCCGCGCCCCAACCGCGAGAAGAGCCAGGCACTGGCGCGCCAGGCCGGATATGCCGGGGAGTTCGGGGCCGGCCGCTACGCCGCAGCGCTGTCGGGGGATGAGGATCTGCGCCAGCGGGTCCGCGGTCTCGAGGCGCAGTGGATCGCCGAGGTGACCCGCGCGCGGGGCGCCGGCACACGCTTGCCAATCCTCGACCCCGCCCTGCATGACGCCTGGCCCGCCGCCGATGATCCGCGCCTCACCGGGACGGACGCGGGGCCGGCCGCCGAGACGGGCGGCATGTCCTGACGGATCAGTCGCGGGCGCGATCGCCTTCGGACAGTTCGTAGAAGTTCCGCTTCTTGGCCATGTCGGACTTGCTCGGCGACGGATCCCCGTCGTCCGCGCCGTCGACGGTGTAGCCGAGGCTCTCGGCCCAGGCGCTGGCCATCCGGGCCTCCGTGCGCTCCATGTCCTCGACCTTGGCCAGTTCGCCACGCCACTGGTCGGCGGAGGTGAGCTTGGCGTCGAGGGGATAGATGCACAGCAGGATCCGCCGTACCTCCGTTCCCTGCAGGCGCATCGGCAGGATCAACCGGTCGTAGCCGAAGGATTTCGTCAGGATCTGGAACTCGCGCCGGTAGTAGAGCGCCCGCCGGGTGTCCATCGCCTTGTGCAGGGCCCGCGCAACCTCCTCGGCCACGTCCTTGCTGTAGACCTCGTTGATCAGCAGCCCCGTCGGATCCTCGCCAAGCAACTTCTTCAGCGAGTCCCCGACCATGAGGTAGCGAGCCCGGATCGGAAACCCGGCAGGAAGCGCGTCGGCGTCCTCCGGCCCCGGAGGAGCGATATCCAGCAGGGCGATGTTGCTGAGGCAGTCTGGCATCTCGTGGATCGCCAGATCCTTTTGCCGGGGCGGCGCGTCGCCATCGCCGGCATCCTTCCAGTACTCGTAAAGACCGGCCATGTCCGGCCGCTGAAGCGCGTTGAGCGACAAGTACTCAGCGGTATTCGACCATATTCTGAAGCGGCCCATTCAAAAATTCCAAATCACTTTGGTAGCTTTTATAGATAGTCCTTAAGCGCGGCAGTGACAATACGCGGCCAACCTGAATTATTGGTTAAAAATACTGAAACTTTTGACAAAATCACCGATGCCGGCGCCAAGAGAATCGTCACCTCCACGACTCTGAGACTTATTGGCCACCATCGCCTTCAACCAACCTTGGCCGCATGCGGACCGTCGGTCCGCCGGCACTGGGTTCCGCCCCGCCGTCAGCGCGCGTAGACGATGACGCGCCAATCGGGCGGGAAGCGGTAGTGGACCGGGTTCTGTTCCGCGGCCTGTACCGCCGTGCGCCAGTCGTCGATCGGCGGGCGCGGCACCCGGACGAACTGGCCATCGACCAGCGCGGCGGCGTAGAGCACCAGGCATACAGCCGCCATTGCCCGCAGGCTGCGGTACGAGGTGTCGGCCAGCAGCGACACCAGGATGGTGAGCCACATCACCGACGGGACGTAGCGGTACCGCTCGCTCACCCCGTTGGGGAAGACCTCGGCATCGGCGGCGAACCGCACGGCGATCGCCAGCGTCAGCAGCACGCCGAACAACAGGCACCCCGCCCGCAGGAACCGGTCGCGGCCGACCGCCGCGCCGGCCAGGGCCGTGATGGCGATCAGGATGGTCTCGACGCTGCCGCCCGTGGACTTGCGCAGGATGGCGAAGAACGCCTCATAGGCCTTCTCGACCGTGACCGAGCCGCCGCTCGGCGCGTAGCTGTCGACGACGAACACCGCCTGCACCGCCGACACGGCCGCCAGCGTCGCCAGCACCAGGACATGGCGCGCGGTCACCGGAACCCGCGCCAGGACCAGGGCGCCCAGGACGGCGGCGAGCGCGAACATGCCGAACGGCCCGGACAGTCCCGCCACGACGACGAAGACAAGCGCGTTCACCAGGGCGGCCCCCGCGAGCCGTGCCGGGTTGAGTAGAAGGATGATCAAACCCGTCGCCAACACCCATTGCAGGTTGGTCGGCGAGGCCAGGACCTCGGTGGCGCTCAGCGCCAGGAACGGCAGCAGGAAGAGCGGACACCAGAGCGGGCGGGGCGCGGTGCTGATGTGGATCGTCAGGCCGGTCCAGCAGGCGCCCGCCAGGCTGGCGAGGAAATAGACCATGACCGTCTGCTCAAGCGGCAGCGCGCCGGCCAGGGCCGCCACCAGCCGTGGGGCCAGGTGGAGGTAGCCGTTGTAGGGCTCGAAGATGCTGGCGAGCCCCATCTCCTGCCACTGCCGGAAGAAGACGACGCCGTCCTCGGCCCAGAAATTGGGATGCTGGAAGGCGTCCGGCGCGCGCAGGTAGAGCACCAGCAGCGTGGCGAGAAGCACCACCGGCACCGGATGCGCCTGCAGCCGTTCCAGGATCCTTGATGCCGCCTCGAACCGGTGGCGCACGCTTCCATGAGTCACAGGTCGATTCATCCGGCGGCCGTCGTCGCTATCCCGTCACCCTGCCACGGCAGCGCCCCGCGCCGCCAGTTCGCTCTGGACCGGACGCGGCGCCGGTCGGCGGTCAGCGCTGCGCGGTCCGGCCCGGGGCGGGCCGGCGTGGCCGGATGTTCCAGATCTTGAGATCGACCCAAAGCGCCCCGGTTGCGAGGATGGCCAGCGCGCAGATTGCCACTTTGGACACGGTCTCCATGGTGCCCTCGATCAACAGGGCATGGATCGCGCCGCAGACGACGGTGACGGTCGCCAGGGTCGCGTGGCCGAGCCGCCAGGTCTGCGGCCGCAGCCCGATCCGCCGGCGCAGGGCGGCCAGAAGCGCGGCCCCGAAGATGGCCCACATGGCGATCGCCCCCCATTCGGAGAACGGCGTCGGCGAGCGGAACAGAAGGACGTCGACGACATCCGGCGGGCTGGCGACCCACAGGCCGCCGACATGAGCAACCACCACGGCGATCAGGGTCGCACCGATCCAGCGGTGGGTCCGGCGGCCGCGCAGACCTGCGAGACCGGGCAGGTAGCCCCCGGCCAGCAGCGGCTGAACCAGCAACAGCGCCATGGCGACAACGCCGGCGAACCCGGCGGCGATATAGACCGGGCCGCGCCACTGCAGCAGCGGGCTGGCGGCGGCGGCGGCGATCGGAACGACGACCGCGGCCGCGAGCGCCGCCCAGATCAGGAGCCCGCGCGCGCGGCGCGACATCCCGCGGGTCCTTCGTCTCAGACCGGCTTCAGGACGAAATGCGCCTCCAGGCTGGTGTCCTTGGAGCTCGGCATGACCGGGCGCAGGAAGACGGTCTCGAAATCCCCGCTGTCATAGGCGAGGTGACCGTGCGGTTGCCCGAAGGCGGGGACGATCTGCGGCATCTCGAGACGGAACACGCCGTTCTCGTCGGTCAGCGTCGCGCCATGGCTGTGCGGATCGCTCTCGTAGCCCTCGGTGGTGTGCGCCCAGATCTGGATGCGCTGGCCCGCGAGCGGCGCGCCGTCGCCGGCCCGGCGCACGGTGCCCGACATCCAGAACCCGCCGCCGCCGATCCGCTCGACGATCGGCGCGTTGGGGATGTAGTTGTTGGCGCCACCGCGCATCGTCGGCGTCGGCGCCAGCCCGCTGGCAAAGGCCGGATGGCGATAGCCGGCGGCGCCGGTCACCGCGACGGCGCCGGTGGCAGCGAGAAGCGCGCGGCGCGTGAACAGACGGCTGGTCATTCGATTTTCTCCCACTCGGGGTGGCGGCGAAGACAGAATTCAGAGAGCCGGCGTTGGCCCCTCCGACTTAGGAAACGTCCGGAACGGGGTAAGCCGGCCTCACGATTTCGTGAACTCTAACTCTGAGAGGGAGGACCCGGCGCCGGGCGCGGCTTTGACCCCGGCGACCGCCACGCTCATGTTGGCGACGGCCCCGCCCAGGTCGTCGACGACGAGGTCGACGGCGAGGTCGCCAGCCCCCGTGATCGTTTCCCGCCACCAGGAGATCGCCCTGAGCTGCGTGCGCCAGTTGAGATGCACGTACAGTCCGAACAGCGACCTCGCGGTGACGCAGAGCACGAGACGCCCGCCGGGCCTGAGCACCCGGACCATCTCCCGCAACCCCGTCTCGGGGTCGGGCAAATGCTCCAGCACGTGAGCCGCCATGACGACATCGAACTGCGCGTCCGCGAACGGCAGGGCGCGGATATCGGCTTCCCGCAGCGTGACCGCGCCGAGACCGTCCAACGCGGCCTCGGCCTGCCGCAGCATCTCGCGGGACAGATCGATGCCGGTCAGCGCCACCGGTCGATCGACCGCCGCCATCAGAGCCGCCGCGAAGTCGCCCGCTCCGACACCGCAGTCCAAAACCGTCAGGGAGTCGCCGACCGCCGCGGCCGTTCCCAGGCCGGGCGTGGCGGCGAAGATCCGGGCATAAGCGCGGGCCACGCGCAGGCGACGGACGGTCTGCGCCCAACGGTGGGCGATACGCTGGTAGGTCCGCCTGATCTGAGGCGTCGTCAGCGCCTCCCTGTCTATTCGGATCCGCCAGGACCCGAGCCGGCAATCGCCGACCGCGATCAGGTCGCGGTCTTCGGCCGCACGGGATGTGGTGCGCTGGTTCAATTGGGTGTCGAGAATCGTCATGTGCAGGGGCCTCGCGCCTCGGGATCGGCGTCGACTTACCCATGCGCGTTCAAATGGAGAATTGCCGAAACTCTCACATCCGTTATTCATACCTGTATGATGAACCGTCTTCAAACCTTCGACTGGAACCACGCCAGGGCCTTTCTGGCCACCGCCGAAGCGGGCTCCTTCTCAGCGGCGGCCCGCCGCCTGGGCTCGACGCAACCGACCGTCGGGCGCCAGGTGGCGGCCCTGGAGGAGGCATTGAACCTTCTTCTGTTCGACCGGGTCGGCAAGGCACTGCGACTGACCGAGAGCGGGCTGTCGCTACTGGATTTCGTGCGGACGATGAACGCGGCCGCCGAGGATATCTCGCTGACGGCGTCCGGGCGGATGCAGTCGCTGGCGGGCCAGGTCTCGATCACAGCCAGCGACGCGTTCTGCGCCTATTTCCTGCCGGGCCTGGTCCAGGAGCTGCGGGGTCTCGCCCCGGATGTCGAGGTCGAGATCGTCTCGTCGAACGTGGTCCAGGACCTGCGGCGGCGGGAAGCCGACATCGCGATCCGTCACGTCCGTCCGGACCAGCCGGAGCTGATCGCCCGGTGCTTCCGTGAGGGCTGGGCACATCTCTACGCCGCGACCAGCTACCTCGACCGGACCGGCCGACCCGCCGCCCCCGAAGACATCGGCCCGGGGCTGGAGTTCATCGGCTTCGAGCGCGAGGACCGGGTGCGCTCAACCCTCAACGGCCTGGGATGCCGGGTGGAGCCGGACCAGTTCAAGATCTTCACGGATAGCGGCGTGGCGGGGTGGGAACTCGTCAAACAGGGGCTCGGCTGCGCCATGATGTTCAGCGAGATCGCGGACGTCACGACGGGCGTCGAGGCGATCCTGCCCGAGCGGATCAAGGTGCCCATGCGCTACTGGCTGGTCACCCATCGCGAGCTGCTGACCAGCCCGCGCATCCGTCTGGTCTACGATTTCCTGGGGGATCGCCTGAGCGCGTGGGGAAAGTGGTAGCGGAGGTGCGCTACCGTCGAAACGCCCATTACTCATTCCGCTCGCCTGCTGAAGGTGAGCACATGGCGGTTCACACAGGCCTAGCTATCCCCGAGCCCGCGCTTCGCAGCCACGTCGCGATCGTCGGGAAGACCGGATCTGGGAAGAGCTACACCGCCAAGGGCATCGTCGAATGGCTGATCGCCGAGGGTCCCCATGTGGACGGTGATCGTTGAACTGTTCAGCAAGGGGCTGGCCATACTGTATTTGCCGGGCGCTCACGATACAAAGCGATACATGCCCGGTGCTGGCGCCCGTCACCCCTTGTGGTATCGCTTGAGCAATGAAGCGCTGGCATATCTTGATCGTTGATGACGACCCGGAGATCGGGGATCTGCTGGGACGGTTCCTCCAGTCCCATAACCTGGACGTCAGCGTTTTCAGGGACGCGAGAGCGCTATCGGGCTCCGCTGTTCTCGAGCGGTTCGACCTGATCGTGCTCGACATCATGATGCCTGGCGAGGATGGCATCACGGTTTGCCGACGGCTGCGGCAGTCCACCGACTGTCCTGTCATCCTGCTTTCCGCGCGTGGCGATGAGGTCGACCGAATAATCGGGATGGAGGCCGGGGCGGACGATTACGTCGCCAAGCCCTTTCATCCTCGCGAATTGCTGGCACGTATCAACGCGGTGCTCCGCCGGTCCAAGGCGCGTCCCGCCGCCGAACTCCTGGGACAGCAAGAGATTTTGCGATTTGCCGGCTGGACCATGAACCTTACACGGCGAACGGTCGTCGATGCCGAGGGGCAGGAGATTGACTTGAGCGGCAGCGAATACGAGCTCCTTAAGACCATGGCCGAGAACCCCCATGAGATCCTGACCCGCGATCAATTGATGTCCGAGATTCGGGGTCGTCAGCTTGAGGTGTTCGAACGGACGATCGACATCCACCTGAGCCGTGTTCGCCGGAAACTGGGAGACAAACCCCCGCGGCCGACCCTCATCAAGACGGTCAGGAACATCGGCTACGTCTTCTCCAGCCCGGTCGAGCGATGTTTGGTTACTTCAAGCGACGAAGTCTGATCACCCAGGTAACGGTGATCTTCATTCTCGGTGTGATCGCCGCGCAAATCTATCCCATCGCGGTCTACGTGATCCTACCGAGCCAGAGCAAAATGATCTCCGCTCCGCCAATCATCGCCGCCAAGGTCCAGGTTATCCGGAACGCGTTGGAGGCGGCGACTCCGTCCGATCGGGAAAAGATCCGAGCGGCGATCGAAGACCCAAGCTTTCAGATCCGGCTCATGGGTAACGGTGATTTGGAAGCGGCGGGGCTGGAAGTGTCTCCGTTCCTGACGGCCATGACCCGAACCGTTCACGATCTTGGCCCGGCGTTTCGCATCGTCCGTCCCATCGGTGGGGGGGCGGCCATGGTCGTCGCGGATCTGGAAGATGGGACCCACGTGATCATCCGCCCGTTGCCTGAGGGGGGCGGGGTCATGTTCATCCTCGGTCGAGCCGGCTGGCTCGTTATGGTTCTGATCGCCACCGGGGCGACGATCTACGGACTCTTTCGCCTGACCAAACCTCTGCGTGCGCTCTCAAGGGCGTCGGAGCGTGTCGGTGTCGACCTCAATCTTCCACCGCTACCGCTGGAAGGACCGGCGGAGATACGGCGGACCAATCAAGCCTTCAATCGAATGGTGGAGAGAGTCCGCGGCATCGTCGCGAACCGCAGTCTGATGATGGCGTCGATCTCCCACGACCTCCGAACCATGCTGACACGCCTGCGTCTCCGGGTCGAAGGGATCCCCGATCCGCAAGAGCGCGCAAAGGCGATAGACGACATCGAGATCATGCGCCGGACGCTCGAAGCGAACATCGCATTCGCGAAGTCCGAAACGCCGGCCCCAAAGGATTCTCTGGTAGACCTCGCGGAGCATCTGGAGCGGATCGTCGAACGGTTCCATGATCGGGACCCGCCGGTCGGTCTGCACGTTCAAACGCCCTTGCGGGTCCGGACGTCGGCGGCCGCTCTCGACCGTGCGGTCATGAACCTGGTGGATAACGCTGTCACCTACGGGCGCGTCGCGTCAGTTCGCTTGAGAAGAGCGGACGGTGCCGCCGTGATCGAGGTCGTGGACGATGGACCCGGCATTCCCGCTGACGCTCGGCAGGCCGTGCTCGAACCTTTCTATCGGCTCGACAAGAGTCGACGCCGGGAGACTGGCGGGGATGGCCTGGGCCTGTCGATCGCGGATGCGATCATCCGAAATCTAGGCGGCCAATTGACGATCGCCGATGCCGATGGAGGGGGTGCACTCGTAGCCATAAGGTTGCCGGAGGCATCCGGGTGAGCTGCTAGAGAGAGAAGTTGAACGCGACCGACACGCGGGTTCCGGTGCCGCTGTAGGGAGTGACGGAGTGGCGAAGCCAGGATGGAAAGATCAAGAGCATGCCGGTCTGCGGATAAACACGTTCGGCTAAGCCCGCCGATACGCAGCCGCTCACGCCATATTTGAGGAAGGGTGCGTACATCATGGGACCGACGCCCCTTGGGTCTTCGAACTCTATCGCGCCGCCCAGCGCCTCCTCGCCACCAATGCCGCCATCGTCCGCATAGAAACACCCGGACCAGAAACATCCGGGATGGGCATGGGCTACGTTGTGGTCGCCGCTCCGGTTAACGTTTGCCCAAGCCGCGACCTGCCAGTCGATTGTCTCGATGGTCACCGTATTGCCCTGAACAACAAGGGTATTGCGCGTCGCGAACTGAGAGGCGGCCTGCAGCAGCTTCAGTCCGATGGCCCCCGACCAGGAGATGAAGCCCTGGGAGGATTGCCACCCTCCGACATTGCTATGACTGACACCGCCCTCCCGTGCCGCCTGTTGCAGGATGATGTCCCGAAGTTCATCGACCTCTTCTCGCTTGCTCAACGGGAAAAACTGGAGGAGCGGTGTGGAGAAGAGAAGACGCTGGCCCCTCACATCGTCGGTCGATCGCATAGCCGCACATCCACGGTCGCTGGTGAGCATGTGGGGAGGAGCTTATCCTTCGGCGACACGGAAATAGCTGCAGGGTTTTGTATCGCAAAGTAACACCCGGCTCGGCGCATACATTGCTAAAAAAACAGAGAATTATTTGCCGATCTGGTCACAATATTATTACATATCTCATTCACGATATAGAATATTGACCCAATTTCTCGGCGCTTCTCTTGCACGAATTCAGAGCCGGCTATCGCTATCCGGCATTGTTCGACGAAAGGAGCACTGACGATGATCGACTCACTTGGCGGCAAGATGGGGTTGGACCCCGCGATGATTGACCAGATGCGGTCTCGAATCCTGGAACAGTCAAAGACCAAGTTCCAGGACTCGGACGCGAATGCTGACGGCGTGCTGGACGTCGGCGAGCTGGAGAAGCTGCAGAAGTCCGGGCCATTTGGGGGAAAGGGCCCGAATGCCAGCGAGATGCTGGAGGCGGCGGACACCAACTTGGACGGCGGTCTCTCTCTGGAGGAACTGCAGGCTCAGTTCAAGAAACTGGCGCCCCAGATGCTGAACACCATGATCGGGATGCAGGAGTCCGGCTTTGGCCTGACGGCGACGAACTCGAACCTCTCCAGCGGCTCGGCCAGCCAAGGGCTCTACAATGAGCTTTTCGAGGCCTTGAACAACGACGATGACGAGGCCGAGAAAGCGGAGACCGGCGACGCCGTATGACGTCATGACACCGGTATCGGCTCAAAAGAAAGACGCCGGGGCTTGGCCCCGGCGTCAGGAAACACGAGGTGCCAGACGTTACTGCCAGTGCTTGATGATCTCGTCATACGCGATCGTCTCGCCTTTCGGCTTCTCGTTGGCCAGCTTCGGATAGTCAAGCGTGATGGTGCTGGGAGATCGGCGGAGGCCTGCGGACCCTACCCCGCAGCCTCGATGCCGGCATCGGTCAGCACGTACTGCGACACCGTCAAGCGGCGGTTCGGGTGCCGCTTGCGTTCCAGCAGGCCCAAGGCCACGAACTCATCGCAGAGGTACGCATCGTCCGTAAGCGTCCGGTCTGACCCGTCTTGCTCCGTTGACGTCCGCAAACCCAGATACGCGCCCAACGGACCGGCTGTGGCTTTCAGGTGTTTGCGCCAAGCAGGAGTTTCCTGATGTCCCCTTGGGCACGATACGAGGCCAGCAATAGGTAAGGAAAGCAAAACATGCCACCGAGAAAAATGTTCAAGAATCCACAAGAGTAGGCTTTCGCTCCAGCCCCTTCGCGCCACACTATCCACGAAGATGACAGGACAAGAAAGATCACGAAATCGAAGTTGAACTGTGATCGCCAGTTCAAAGCCGCCAGGTCGCCGAAGGCGGTGACAGGCCACAACAAGCCGTGGCCGATGATGGCGATAACTGTCAGAGCATAAATGCCTAAGGTCGACGCAACAAGAAACAGGCGGAACACCGGCATGGCCCTATCCTTAGTCAACAAGAGCGCGAGACGTCCTAGGCACTCGGCCAGGATGGTCGGCCCCTTATACGTCAAGCCGTTCGCGTACTGGGATAGACAAAGCGGGCAATGCGCGGCGTTAGCCACGGCATTACGATATAAGTCATCAGCGTCACCTGGATGCAAACCGTCAGCAATAGGCGCATGGGTTGCGGCCAGCCAGGCGTCAGCGCGCCGATCGCCGTGCTCAGGATCAAGATCATCGTGAACACGACCAGGATCATGACCAATGCCATGCGATGTGGGCTGGGCTGCGCCACCTTGGTGCCACGGGGCGGATCGAACCAAAACTCCAATCCGGTCATCCGCTCCAGCGTCGGGTCAGCTGCGAAGTGTTTGGACCCTTCCGCCAGCATCTTCGCCCGGTAGTCGGATCGTTCGAAGTCTTCCAGCTGTTCGATGCTGTCAAATCGGAAGACCTGGCGGTATTGGTCACCGGGTTTCTCGGGGCGATGAAAACCCACCCCCAGGTAACCTGGGAACTCCGCCTGCGCCCCTTCGGTCATCCGTTTCAGCCAGGCCTCGTAGGCCTCTTCATGGCCCGGTCTGACATATTGCCGGACAACAATGGTGACTGTGTCGCTCATGCCGCACTCCCATGGCCTGGGTTTTGGACAACCGCTTTCATACGGGTGAGCTGACCGCCCGCAAAAGGAAGGTTCCGCTCGCTGGCGTGACGCATGGCTTGCCAACGCCGGCGGTTCCGGTGAGGGGTCGACGGGAAATGTTGCGATCCAGTCGACGGGCACATGGCAGCCCCATCATGCTGTGTCAGATCTCGCGCGGGGGCGTATTCCGTCCCTTTTGGACGGCGGGACGCGCGTTGAAGCGGTCAAGGTAGTCGGGGATGTTCCGCAGATCCTTCCACGCGACGTGGTCCCGTGCGCCGTAGACCTCAACCATACCCAGCCAAGGCGCGAGCGCGATATCGGCAATAGAGTAGTCATCGGCGATCCACTCCCGCCCCTCCAGCGCGGTTTCGACAACGTTGAGAAGACGTCGTGCTTCGGTCACATAGCGCTGGCGCGGTAGCGGCTCTTCGACCTGCGCGCCTGCAAACTTCACGAAAAATCCCAGTTGCCCGAACATCGGGCCCACACCGCCCACCTGGAACATCAGCCATTTCAGGATCTGGTACCTGTCTGCATGGGTCGTACCGAACAGCTTGCCCGTCTTCTCTGCCAGGTAGACCAGGATCGCTCCCGATTCCCATAAGGCGATTGGCTTTCCATCCGGGCCATTCGGGTCAATCATCGCCGGAATCTTGTTATTGGGGTTGAGCGACAGGAACGCGGCGCTTTTCACATCGGCTTCGGCCAGCGTGACGCGATGTGCTTCGTAAGGCAGGCCAAGTTCCTCCAGGGCTATGGAGGCCTTCACGCCGTTGGGTGTCGGGAACGCGTAGAGCTGAATCACACCGGGGTCGCTGGGAGGCCAACGGTCTGAAATCGGAAACTCGGATAGCGCCGACATCGCGCACCCTTTCTCGTTAATACGGCAAGTCCGCCCGTCCACTTCTGTCTGTGGTTAGCCTGGGTAGACAGCGGCGACAGATCTGTCCAACACCCATTCCAAGGCTTTGCCCTCATTGCCCGACAGCATGGCGGCCTTCAGGTCTTCGGCATTGTTTGTCCCGGTGAGTGCGGCCTCCCATTGGCCGATATAGGCACGGGTCGTCTCAAAGATGGATGGATCGCGCACCGCGCCTGGACCTTCATGGCCCGGCACAACGGTCCCGGCCCCGATGGCTTCGAGCTGATCCAGGCTTGCGCGCCACCGAGCAAGCCGTTCGGGCGTCGTATTCTCGGCCATCCATTGGTGCGTACCGGAGTACAGGAAATCAGAGGCGATCAGCGTGTCGAGCACGGGAATATGCACCGCCGACAACAGGTCGGTGTCGCCGTGCAGCGGATCAAGAACTTCGATCCGCTCGCCCTCGAACATGATCGTGTTGTTCGTCAACGGTTCGGGGACCACCACACGATCCGCGAAAGTTCCAGGTTCCGCCCCTTGAGACATCGTGCTGAGCATCCACCGGGCAGCCGCCGACAATTGAGATTGTACCTGTGGGTGCGCTACGGGCCTGGCATCGGGAAAACGATCCATGATCGCAGCCATCCCCAGGTGGTGATCCGGGTGGACGTGGGTAATGCAGATCGTCTCAAGCGTCTTCCCCGTGGCCGCAATCAAATCGGCCAACCGATTGGCATTCGGCACGGTCAACTGCGCATCAATCAATACGGCGCTTTTCTCGCCGATGATGACCGCACTATCCACAGCAGCCCCCCACAGATCTGCGGTGAAAACGTCCGCACGACCGATCGCGGCCCGTCCGGGTCCGGCAAGCGTTGTCGCGGCTGCGGCCGCCGAGAGTGCCATGAAGGTTCGTCTATCGAGCAACTGCATGCGGATCTCCAGCAAATTGAAAGCCGAGAGGTCAGGCTGAGGAACACCGGCGGACGAAAACCCATAAACATTCGCTACCACTCATTCATATTTAGTGATAACGATTTGTTCTTATGTCTCACTTAAGTAAATCAGAACTCAGACGGTTGGATCTGACCTTGCTGTTGGTGTTCCTTGGCATGCTCAAGCACCGGAAAGCGATCCATGTGGCCCATGAATTGGGCCTGACGCAATCGGCGATCAGCCAGGCTATGAAGCGGCTACGCGATGTCTTCGGGGACGAGTTGTTCCTGCGGCGCCCGCACGGAATGGAGCCGACGGCCATGGCGCTGCGGTTGGAGGTTCCAATAGCCGGCGCGGTCGACACGTTGCGCGGGGCGCTAGGGTCCGCGCGGTCCTTCAGTCCTGAAACGGCCGAGGGACAGATCCGGGTTGCGGCCATGCATGCGGAACAGGCCGTGCTCATTCCCGCGCTGGCAGCGCGGCTGCGCGACGCCGCGCCCCGGCTCGATCTTTCGGTTTTTCCCCACGGACGAAGAGAGGCGATTCAGGCCTTGCAGGATGGCGAGGTGGACCTGGCGCTGGGCTTTTTCCGGGATGTGCCTGCTACTTGCCGCAGCGAAGTCCTTTACGAAGATACCTATCTTGTCGCGGGGCGCCCCGAGCTTCTGTCCAGCAAGTCGCCGCTCGATCTCGATATCTATTGCGCGATGGATCATATCCTGACGTCCCCCAGCTCGCAGCTCCACGGAGTTATCGATACGCAACTCGAAAAGATCGGCCGGGTCCGTCATGTGGTGCTGGGCCTGCCCGCATTCCTGCCGGCACTTGCGGCAGCGACCCAGGCAAACGCCCTGGTGACACTGCCGGCCCGCGTGGCCCAGGCCTTTGCCGGCCGGTTCGGGCTCGTGACGCGCAAGCCACCTTTGGAGGTGCCGTGCTTTCCGGTTTCGGTGGTCTGGCACCGCCGGAATGACTCCGATCCTCAGACACAATGGATCAAGTCACAGCTCAATTGCTCCGAGGCCTAATTCTCAATAAGAGACCAATCTGATCCATGTAAAGCAGCCTGGATCAGATAGACACCCGCGAGAACAGTTCGCTTTGATTGACTTGCGGGGGGAGTGCCGACTTGAGGCGCGTTTATCGCCCCTGATATTGCTGACCCAGGCTGATTTTATTTGGCGTCCGGCCAAGCCACCTGTCGGTGTCTGACAATTGCCGATACGCTCAACCGTGTTGAGCGTAGGCCCAAGGCAGCAGCTCGTCGAGAGGGGTGGGCTCGGGCGAACGCTCACGACCAGGGCTCGGAGTTCATCTCCCGCGACATGGACCTGTGGGCCTACCGGCGGGGCGTCACACTCGACTTCTCGCGCCCTGGAAAGCCGTGAGCGTCCAGCTAAGCCCATCTGGCGGGGTCTGACGATCGCCGATACGCTCAACCGCGTTGAGCGTAGGCCCAAGGCAGGAGCTCATCGAGACGGTTGATCCTGTGCTCGGCGATGCGCCCGAGCACGTCTGTGAGCCAGTCCTGCGGATCGACGCTGTTCAGCTTGGCGGTCTCGATGAGGGTGTAGGCGATCGCTCCGGCCTTGCCCCCGCCTTCGGAGCCCATAAAGAGGTAGTTCTTGCGCCCGACGGCTATTCCCCGGATCGACCGTTCACAGGTGTTGTTATCCAGCTCCAGGATCCCGTGTCGCAGATAGGGCCGGAGCCTGGGCAGCCGGGAGAGGGCGTAGCGGATCGCAGCGGCAAGCGGGCTCTTGCCGGAGATCTTGGGCAGCTGAGCTTTGAGCCAGGCTTCCAGGTCGTCGAACAGGGGCGATGATCGGGCCTGTCTGATCTCAGCCCGCCGATCCGGCGGCTGTCCTCGGGCTTCCGTATCGATGGCGTAGAGGGCGGCGATCCGTTGCAAGGCCTCCGCGGCGATCGCCGAGCCCTGAGAGGCGTGCACGTCGAAGAACTTCCGGCGGACATGGGCCATGCAGGCGACCTCCCGGACCCGGCCGGAGCGATAAAGCTCCTCGAACCCGGCATAGCCGTCGGCATGCATCCAGCCTTGGTAGTTCACCAGATGGTCCGACGGCCGCGCCGCCTTGCGGTCGGTGGTGAACTGGTACCATGCCGCCGGCGGCGCTTCTCCCGCCCAAGGGCGCTCGTCGCGCACATAGGCCCAGAGCCGGGCGGTCTTGGTCTTTCCTGACCCGGGTGCGAGCATATTGACGGGCGTGTCATCGGCGAAGATCGCCTGCCCCCTCAGAACATGGCGGCCGATCGCATCGGCCAGCGGTTCCAGCAGCGCCGTCGACTTGCCCACCCAGTCACTCAGCGTCGAGCGCTCCAGGTCGATCCCCTCGCGCCCATAGATCGCGCTCTGGCGATACAGCGGCAGATGGTCGGCGTATTTGGAGACCAGGACGTGAGCCAGCAAGCCGGGCCCCGGCCGGCCGCGTTCGATCGGCCGGGACGGCAACGGGGCCTGGTGGATCCGCTCGCAGCCGGCGCAGGCCAGGCGCGGACGGACGATGCGGTTCACCACGAAGCGCCCGGGCACGTATTCCAGTTCCTCGGTAACGTCCTCGCCGAGATGCTTCAGCTTGCCGCCGCACTGCCCGCAGGCCTCGCCGGGCGACAGGACCTGCTCACGGCGCAGAAGATGGTCGGGCAACGGTCGGCGCTTCGGCTGATCCTTCTCCGGCGCCGGCGCCGCGACGGGTTGACCGGCGGGCACGGCCGCCGCGGCGATCTCCGCCTCCTCGAGGGTCAGCTCGAGCTGATCCAGCGCCTCTGAGCTGGTCCCGAACCGGGACCGGCGCAGGCCCGCCAACTGATGCTTGAGCTTCTCGATGAGCAGGTCTCGGGTATGCAGCTCTGCCCTGAATTTCCGGATCATCGCCTTCAGTTCGGCGATGTCGTCTGGGAGGGCTACGGCTGAATCCGTCATGACGATTCTATAGCCGAAGACATCCCAACCGGGAATCCCCTGGCCCGCTAATCCGCTGCGATTGTTGATCTATCCGGCCGTCAGCGGCCGCCAGGTCCGTTGCGGGGCACGCCAGTCGATGCCTTCCAGCAGCATTGCCAACTGGGCGGACGTGACGACCACCTTCCCGTCCGCCGGCGACGGCCACACGAACCGGCCGCGTTCCAGGCGCTTGGCAAACAGGCAGGCACCCTGGCCGTCCCACCAGATCACCTTGATCAGATCGCCCCGCCGCCCGCGGAACACGAACAGGTGCCCGGAGTACGGATCCAGCCGCAGGATCTTCTCGGTCAGCGCCGCCAGACCGGTGAAGCCCTTCCTCATGTCCGTGACCCCGGCGGCCAGCCAGAGCCGGGTGCCGGACGGAACCGGGATCATCCGCCCG